>ENA-ORDP01000009-ORDP01000009.1-marine-sediment-metagenome-genome-assembly--contig:-NODE-9-length-96710-cov-9.776080_pt1 | contig 96710 bp, 85 predicted proteins | sample MGYA00248627_ERZ508539 | MGnify/ENA primary metagenome ERZ508539 (study PRJEB26208, sample SAMN05571518) | marine sediment metagenome | biome: deep sea; feature: Hydrothermal vent; material...
TGCTTTGATCCATGGCCAACCAAATCCATTGTTTGTTCTCTTTGTCTCCTACAAACGACCACACCTCATCACACAATAACGTCAGGCGCCCTTTTTTTCAGCTCCCTGGGCTTGCTGCTCCTGCGCCTGATAGAGCTGATTGACGTAGTGCTGTAGCCAAGTCTCAGACACATCGGTAACTCGGGCGATCCCGGCCAAGGGTAGCTTTTCCAACAGCAACTTATTGATCAACTCTTTGGTCTGTGGTGAAATCAATTTCTGTTGAGGGTTCTGGACGAATTGCCTGCCACACGCTCTGCATTTGTGGTTCTGTTTGCCGTTATGGATCCGGCCGTTTTTGACCAGATGATCGCTCCCACAACGTGGACAACTTAGCATCTTGATCCCTCCTCGTATCGAAGAGTTCAGTTTACCATCCTTACCCCCTTGGCACAACCCCTATGATGGTGCTCAGCCAGGACTATGATTGTTATCAGGCTGGAAGTTGATCCAGATCATGGCAGGGCGAATATTTGCCAACCTGGAGTAGCCCGTCAGGATGTCGGCCCCCTGCATCAGGGGCCGTTGGGGTTAAGCCAGCATCTCTCTGGCGATGATCAACTTCTGGATCTCGTTGGTGCCCTCGTAGATACGGGTGATGCGTGCATCGCGATAGAGCCGCTCGACCTTGTAATCTTTGATATAGCCATAGCCTCCATGGATCTGGACCGCGGCATCGGCCACCTGGGAGGCGATCTCCGAGGCATAGAGCTTGGCGATTGCGGCCTCGGCGATGTAATTTTGGCCTTGATCCTTCTTCCAGGCCGCTTGATAGACCAGCAGCCGGGCGGCTTCAACTTTGGTGCGCATCTCGGCCAGCAGGAATTGAATGGCTTGGAAACGGGCGATCGCGCGACCGAAAGCCTGACGCTCGCGCGCATAGCTCACCGATTCTTCCAGTGCCGCCTGGGCGATTCCCAGAGCTTGGGCCGCGATACCGATCCGACCGGCATCGAGGGTGGAGAGCGCCATGCGAAAGCCGGCTCCCACTTCACCCAGCAGTTGCCCGGCGGGCACCGGGCAGCCTTGAAAGTGCAGCTCGCAGGTGGAGCTGCCGCGAATGCCCATCTTGTCCTCTTCTTTGCCCACGGTGAAGCCGGGCGCAGCGCGCTCGACCAAGAAGCAGCTCACCCCATGCTTGCCCTGCTCCGGAGCGGTCGCGGCGAAGACGACGAAGAGATCAGCGAAGGCCGCATTGGTGATGAAGCGCTTGGTCCCGTTGAGTAGGTAGCCATCGCCTTGAAGCTGGGCGGTCGTCTTGAGTGCCCCAGCATCGGAGCCGGACTCCGGCTCGGTGAGGGCAAAGGCCCCCATCCACTCACCACTGGCCAGCCTGGGCAGATATTCACGCTTCTGCTCCTCCGAGCCGAACTCGACGATGGGGTGCTCCACCAGCGAATTCTGCACGCTGACCGCCGTTGAAGTCGAAGCGCAGGCCCGGGAGAGCTCCTCCATCACGATGGCATAGCTCAGGGCGTCGGCACCGATGCCTCCATAAGTCTCCGGCACGCCCATGCCCAGATATCCCAGTTGGCCCAGTTTCTTTAGGCTATCCAGCGCCACCCGATGGCTCTGATCGAGCTCTTTGGCTTGCTCTTCCAGCTCGGCCCGGGCGAAGTCACGCGCCGAGCGGCGAAACATCTCCTGTTCTTCCGTCAGTGCAAAGTCCATTAATTAGGTCATCCTCCTCTAATGATTACTACTCAACTTATTGTAGCCGAGCCGCGCCCGGCCGGGCAAAAGCGACCCGACCGCTGTCCCTCCCGCTTAGGGTCGGATTCGGTCACCTGGGGAGCGTGCTTCCGCAGCCAAAGGCCCCGTCCTTAATACAGTATATATCTGTAATCAGGGTGGGCGCTATGGCCCCCTAGCAGCAGCTATCGGCCGGATAAGCACCTGCTGGTCTGCACTTACAGCCAATTATCGACTCGGTAGAGGCAGGTTGGCACCACGCCGGAGGGCCAGAATTGGACGGATGACTTAGCGAAGAAACACAGCAAGTTCTTTCTGATACGACTCTCATGGTTAATAAACGTTTGGTTTCTTAATTTTCAGGGGACGATCGTCCAGGCGGTCAGGGCCAACAACCGCCAGAGCGACCAGTCACGGAGATGGGGAGGATCCGGCGGGGAGTTGCCGGCGGCCAGCGCGATCGGCTGGCCTCGCAGCCGGTCCAGCGGTAGCTCTCCGCTGACCCGATGAAAGAGAGGCTGCGCCTGACCGGGCAGCAACTGCCACCGTCCCCGCTCCAGCGAGTAAAGCCGCAGCTCGGCCGCCGGCACGCCGGGCGGCAGCTCGGCATCGCTATAGACGACGGTCAGTTGGGCTGTGCCCTCCTTGAGCCCGTTCACCTGCACGGAGACGAACTTGATCGGGTCTTTCAATAAGGGCGCGCCGGGCGGCGGTCCGGAGAGCTTGGCGGCGATGAGCAATGCTCGACTGGTCACCAGCGGCGCGCTCTGGGCCAAGGCCGGAGCACGATAGATCTCCAGATCGAGATCGGCCCGGTCGCTCACATCGAACTGAATGCGATTGCCCCGCGGCCAGTTCAGCGTGGCACCGGCGACCGAGGTGAGGGCCAGCTCCCCAGGGAGTGCCGGCAACCAAGGAACGATCTGAGCCAGCGGCAGGCCGATCACCGCGTTGCCCCCGCCGTTAAAGGCCCCGGCCGGCCCGCGCGGGTCGCCCCACCAGTTGCGCCTGGCGCTCACCAGTGGGCTCTGCAGCGCCTCCAGGCCAAACTGGGTGTTGCCGCTGATTTGATTTCCTTGCAGGTCAACTTGACTAACTTGTGAGAGCAGCACCCCGCCCCGGCTATTATTGATGACTTGATTATCTTGCAGGTCGGCGCTTGCCACGCCTTGCAGGTGCAGGCCGCGGGCGCCGTTGTCCTGGATCAGGTTCTTGGCCAGATAGAGACCGGAGCCTCCTTCGGCGTAGAGCCCTTCGTTCTGGTTCTGGGTGATCGTGTTACCCTTCAGCCGCGTGCGGTCGGCTTGCTCCAGCTTCAGACCGGAGCGGGCGTTGGAGGTGATCAGGTTGCCTGAAAGCAGGTTTTCCGGGCTTTTCTCGATTAAGATACCATCATCGCCGTTCGAGGCGATCTGATTATCTTGCAGCCGGTTGTTCCCCGCGTTGGTGATCGCGATCCCTTGAGCGCCGTTATCGTGAATCAGGTTGGCGGAGATCGTCTCGCGCGAGCCGGCCAAGAGCGCCAGCCCTGCGCCGTTGTTATCCTTAATCTCGTTGCCCCGCCATACGTTTTGGCCGTCGCTGGCCTCCACGCGCCCCCCCTCGGAGTCGGAGCCGGCGATCAGGTTCTTTTCGAGCAGATTGCCCTCCGGCCGGCCGGCGGCGGTCCCGCTGAGCAGTACCCCCACCCCATTATTCTCCAGCCGATTCTGACCTATCCGGTTGCCGCTGACCATACCGACCAGCCAGAGGCCGGGCGCACCCCAGCCGGCATTATCTTCTATCTGATTGTCGGTGATAACATTCTCCTGCGAGCCATCGCGGATAAAAATCCCGCCGGCGCGGTTGCGGCGGATCGTATTCCCCGTCAGCCGATTGGCCGAGGCGCCCCACAAGAAAAGCCCGATCTCGTTGGAGCTCAGCTCATTGGCGCTGACGAGGGTATCGCTGGCCCGCTTGAGCATGATGGCGGCCAGCATGTTGTCCGATATCTGGTTTTTGACGATCTGGGTCTGGCTAGAGCCCAAGATCTCCAGGCCGCCCAGCCGGTTGAAAGTAATAATATTCTCTTGGATGATTGCGCCTTGTAGGTCTTTGAGCAGCGCGCCGGCGCCGCCGTTGCCCCGGATGCGGTTGGCGATCAGCTTGAGCTCCCGCGCATCGCGGGCGCTCAGGCCATCCTGACGATTGTTAAATATCCGGTTCTGGCGCAGCAGAACTTGCCGACTGCCGCTTTGCACCCCGATCAGCACTCCGACCGTCCCATCGTGGATCTCATTGGAGATCAGCTCAGCACCGTCGCGGCCGATGGTCACCCCCGGTCCTCGGCCTTGCGGGTCAATGGAAAAGCCGCTTATCTGGACATCTTCGGCCTCGATGAGCAGTTGGCCGCGGATGATCGTCTTCTTTGCTCCGGCGGTGGAGCGCAGGATTAGCCCCTTGGTCCGGATGACCAGCGTCCCGGGATAGACGCCGGGCGAGACCAAGACAAGATCGTGCTCGCCAGGCTTGGGGTAGGCCTCTGGAGCGAAGAGCGCTGTCAGGGTACGATAATGATAGTCATGATTGCCGTCTTCAGCGGTAGGACTGTTGATGTCCACGGTGAAGACCGGTCCCTGCGAGGTGGCCCAGGCGAGTTGTAAGCTGACGAGCAGCGTCAGCAGCAATAGACCGATGGTAACGGCGCCCTGACGGATCGCCCTCCAACTAAAAGGCCTATGCCACACGCCCAACCTCCTCCTCTAGGGGCCCGGCACCCAGCGCCAAGCGCTCATCTTGGACTGAGCTGCGCCCGGTGAGATCATCCAGCCGCCCGGACGCGGCAGCCAGCGTCCTAGCGACGCATTGAAGCGGAAGAGCTGCGGCGCGCCGCAGCTCCAGGCCAGCGTGCTCAGTCTGATCCGGCGCGGCCGCAGGCCGAGCAGCACCAGGTCGGTGGCCGGTGGGTTGCTAGGAGGTGCAGAGATCTGGGCCAACAACGCCCAGCCCGGAGCGCGCAGCCCCGCCAAGCGCAGGCGCAGTCCGGGCAGCGCTGCCCAGGAGAGCGTCTCGCTGCCGCTCAGCCAATCGCTCAGGACTTGCCAACTCCGCGGCAGGTCCAGCCGCAGCAACGCACTAATAAAGCGGGCAAGTTTTTCACGAACTGAGCTTGGCCTGAAGCGCAGCACTGCCAGTCGCTGATCGCGGGCAAAGGGCTCAGTCAGCCAAGGGAATATCTGGCTCAGCGAGACCCCCTGGGCCGAATCACCCGGACCCTGGGGGCTGCCCCACCAGTTGAGTTGGGCGAAGAGCTCGGGCGCCTGCCGAACCTGCAAATTGAAGGGACCGTCGTCCGCGAGATCATTGCGTGCGGCAGTCACCTCGGAGCTGGCCTCCACGCGCAGTCCGCCGGCCCGGTTATGCACGATGCGATTGTGCCAGATCCAAGCCCCGTCGGCCTTTTCCAGCGAGACGCCCAGGCCATTGGCCTCGATAAGATTATCTTGGAGGCGGGCGTGGGCCGCTCCGCGGACCCAGATGCCGATCTGTGCCCCTTGGATATCGGAGCGCAGCAGCTGCGCTCCGGTGGCCCGGATCTCCACCCCGACGCCGCCGCGAGGCCGGATCTGCAGGTCCTGGACGGTGACACCCGGGGCGACGATCAGGATATGTCCATAAATAATTGCCGGATGGTCCGGATCAGCCGAGCCCAGGGTAGCACCAGGCCGATCGAGCCGAAAATCCTGAGCGTACTCGCCGGCCGGCAGCAGCACCTGGCCCGCCTGAGGAAGGGTCGGAGCGGGAGTCGGCGCAGGCCGGACCTTCTGGGGTGGGCTCTGAGGAGCTTGAGGTTTTGCCGCTTGCTTCGGAGAAGTCGGCGGCGGCTGAGCGGGAGTGGCAGGCGACTTGGCCGGGGCCAGCGCGATCAACCCCTGGCGCAGCTCACCGACCGGTAAGCGGGCGGAGACTTGATTGCTCTGGAGATCAACCCGGCTCTTAAGCCCCTGCCAGCCGGGAGCGACCCAGCGGAACAACTGCAACTGCGCCGGGGAGCTCCGGCCGGGCAGCTTTGCCGAGTCATAGCTCAAGCTGACCTCGGCGCTTCCGGAAGAGAGGCCGGCGAGCTGCACATAGGCAAAGGCCAAGGCATCGCGTAGAGGCGTGATATGCTGTCTTCCTACCGGGGTGGGGCTGGCCAAGAGCAAGAGCGCCCGTCCGCCCTGAGCGCCCGGCAGCAGGCGCAGCCTCGCCCCGGCGACGTCGCGGGCGTCGAGCGTCTCACCCCCTCGGGCCTGATCATAAATCTCTCCCCGCACCGAGCGCGCGGCGACCTCTGGAGGCGGTGCCGGTAGCCAGGGAAATACCTGCGCCAATCTCAGGCCACTCGCCAACTGAGCCGCAGCCGGACCGCCCGGCGAGACCCCCGAAGGGCCTTGGGCCGCCGCCCACCAGTTGCGCTGCGCCCTCAGCCCGGCGACACCTGGCTCGACCTTCAAGCCAAAAAAGCCGTTCGAGGCGAAAGAGTTTTGGGAAAGATCTATCACGCGCGAGCTGCCGCCGATCAGCACCCCGCCCTGCCGGTTGCCCCGGAAGCGATTGCCGGTCAGATCGCTTTGGACGACGCCCTCAAGCTGCAAGCCCACTTCCCCGTTGCCCTGCAGCAGGGAATCGTATAGACGCAATTGCCCCGCGTCCTGAGCACCAATCCCCGCGCCGCCGTTGGCCCGCAAGCTGCTGCTCTGCACGCGCACCGAGCGCACGCCAGACAAGATCAGCCCCGCGTCGTTATTGCCGGAGATCTGGCTATCAGCGATCCAGGTCCGGTCGGAGCCGGACTCCAGACGCAAGCCAGCTTGACCATTCCCCATGACCCGCTCGCCCACCAAGCTATTATCAGGGCTGTTCTCCAGTAAAAACCCCTCGCGGCCATTGTGCTCGATCAGATCATCCTGGAAGCGATCGCGGCCGCCGCCGCTGAGATGAACACCTATACCCAGATTATTCTGAATAATATTCTTAATGATTATATTGGCCCCGCCGGAGTTTCCTATAAAAATTCCCTCGGCTTTAGCGGCGCCGATCCGGTTGGCGATCAGCCGATTGGCCCGCGGCCGGCCCCCGGCATCGGCCCGCAGCACGATGCCCCGATAATTATGCTCGATCCGGTTCTCGCTGATCTGGGAGCCGGAGACCCGGCCGCGTAATAGGATGCCGGCCGCTCCCTGCTGCGTATGGCCCTCGATGCGGTTCTCGCTGAGGCGATTATCGTGAGAGCCCCGGGTAGCACTGCCTTCAATGCCGATACCCCCAGAAGCGACGTGGGCTTGGTCGTTATCATGAAGATAATTTTTCGATATTAGATTATCAGATGAATTGTTTAGAGAAATCCCAAAAGCAGCATTGTCGCTCAGCTCGTTGGTAACCAGGCGGCTGTTGCCGCCGGCTATCAGCTCGATGCCCGCCCCGGCATTGCTGCCGATCTTGCTCCGGCTGATCTGCGCTCCTTGGGCATTCTCGATGCGGATGCCGGCCGACCCGTTGAGCGATACGGTCGAGCTGGCGAGCTGCACTCTATCACTTTGCTCAATTACGATCCCGGCGCCGCCGTTGCCCTGGACCTGCAAGCCGGATAGCCGAGCGGCAAAACTGTCCTGGGCGATCAAGATGCCTGAGCCGGCATTATGGGAGATCTGGCTATCTCGCGCGAGCAAAAATGGGCTGCGGCTGAGCTGCAGGCCGGCCGAGGCAGCGCCGGAGAGGCGGTCGTGGAGCAGTGTGGCGCCGGGAGCGTTGGTCAGTCGCAGCGCGGCCGGCGCCCCGGCGGCCTCCACGGTGAAGCCCTCCAAAGTTAGATCGGGAGCGGCAAAGCTGACCTCCCCTTGGATGACGGTCAACTCCGGGCCGGCGGTCGCCCGCAGGGTCAGTCCCTTGGTGCTGATGAGCAGTGCGCCGGCATAGACGCCCGGCGCGACCAGGACGAGATCGTGCTCGCTGGGCTTGGGGTAGGCACCCGGAGCGAAGAGCGCCACCAGAGTGCGATATTGATAATTGCCATCCTGATCGGCGGAGGCCGGCCGACTGATATCCACGGTGAAGAGCCTGCCCGACTCGACCGCAGCGCTGGCTGCACTCAGTGGCCGATAGCTCCCCCCCAGCAGAGCTGCCCCCACCAGGACGAGCAGCACGGTTACGATGCGCAGCCGGCTTAGCGAGACAAGCTGCATGATAACCTCCCCTGACAGTAGCTAACGGTTAAGAAGAGCGAGGAGATGGAGCCCCGCCGTGCCCCATCTCCCGCCGTTCTGCCAACCAGTTGCCTGGTTCCTCCTGTTTTGAGGCGCCCGTTTTGAGGCGGTTGCTAAGGAGCAGCTTTTCCGGTGGCCAGCGCGATGATCGCCCCGGCGCGCAACTGCTTCACCGAGATCTGACCGTTGACCAGGTTGATCTTGGTCTGACTCTGGCCGGTCAGCCGATCCCAGCTTCCCTTGTCCGGGTTGTAGTAGAAGAGCGCCAGATTGGCCTTCTTCACCCCATCGGCCAGCTCGGCATCGTCGTAGCCGACCTCGATCAGGGCATCGCCGGCGGCGAAGCCGGAGGTGAGCACGCTTACCGTCTTGACCACACCGGTCAGGCCGGCCAGCAGGTTGGGCGGAGCGGCGTTGCAGGCCACCAGATCGGGCGGTTGCCGGCTCTGACACTCGGAGAGAACCCTCGGTTGCCCCTGCTGGTATTTGCCCAGCACCGCCGCGCCACGGTCTTCCTTGGAGAGGTTGAAAAGCTCGACGCGCAGATCAGCCCGATCCATCGCATCCAGCTCCACCTTGCCCAGACCGAAATCGCGCAGCATGAAGCCGGTCACCGAACTCTCGATCAGTTGATTGTGGCCGGCGGTCAGCCAGGGCAGCACCTGCTCAGTGGTCAGTCCCAACACGGCGTTGCCCGCACCTTCGAATACGCCGGCCGGACCGCGTGGGTCACCCCACCAGTTGCGCTGCGCCTGGATCTGATCCACCTGGCCGCTGGTGCTGAGCCCGAAGATCACATTGTCGGTGATGTCATTGTTTTGCAGATCAACCACGTTGCAATCGTTGAGTGCTATGCCGCCTTCAGCATTGCCGCTGACGGTGTTGGTATCGATGTCCACCCGCACCGAGCAGGTGGAGAGGGCGATGCCCCGCTCCAAGTTGCCGGAGAGCGTATTGTCCTCCAGGCGCAGCGTGCCGACCTTTTGGCCGAAGATGGCATCCTGCTGGTTGTTCTGAATCGTGTTCCCCAGCACAACCACATCGTTGACCCCGGAGAGGAAGACCCCCTCCTGCTCGCCAGAGGTGATGGTGTTCTTGATCACGCTGGTGGCGTCGGCCCCACTCATCAGCGCGATCCCTTGACCGCCGTTGGCGGTGAGCGTGTTATCATGCACCGTGTTGCGGGGACTCCCCTCGATCAGGATGCCCTGATCGCCGTTGGACTCGAGGCTGTTGCCCGCCACTTCGTCATTGCCCTGGCCGGCGCTGATATACAACCCGACGCCGTTATTGCTGTTGATCTTGTTCGAGCGAAAGACGTTTTGCCCGGCGGAGGCCTCCACGCTGATCCCGTCCTGATCGGAGTCGCTGATCTCATTGCTGACCAGGGTATTATTGCTCGGCGAGTGCTTGGCGGTCGACTGGGTGAACCGGATGCCGAAGCTGTTGTTGGAGAGAGTATTGTTGAGCACGATGCTGCCGGTGACGTCGCCCTCCAGCAGCACTCCGGAGGCGCCGGCCTTGATGTTGCCCAGTATCTGGTTGCTCTCGACGGTGTTGCGCTGGGCGGCCTGGTCACCCTCACGCAGGGCGATGCCCCCGGCTCCGTTGCTGCTGACCTGGTTGCCGCGCACCTCGTTGTTATCTGAGGCGACCAGCGAGATGCCATAGAGGCTGGAGGAGCTGACGGTGTTGTCCACAATGGTGTTGCCATTGGCCACTTGCAACTCTATGCCTTCCAGGCCGTTGCCGGTCAGTTGGTTCTTGGCGATCTGGCCATTATCGGAGCCGGAGATGGAGATTCCCTCACCCTGATTGAGGCTGATCGTATTATCAGTGATGAGGAACCCGTCGGAGTTCTCTTCGATGGAGATGCCGGAGGTGCCGTTGCTGCGCACTTTGTTCTTCTCGATCTGCGCGTTGCGGCTGTTGCCCAGCACCCGGATGCCTATCCGGCCGTTATTAAAGGGCTCATTGCCGGAGATCAGCACGTCGTCGCTGCTTCCCTCCACCAGGATGCCCTCATGCTTGGCGTCGTGGAGCTTGTTGCCCACTAGGTGCACCTGAATGTTTTCCACTACGACCGCGTCGTCGAAGCCATTGGCATTGATATCGAAGCCTTGCAGCAGTACACCCTTGGCCTGTATATCTATCGAGCCCAAGATCTTGGTCCGCTCCGCTCCGCCTGAGGACTGCAACCGGAGCCCTTTGACGCTGATAGTGAGCTGTCCCTCATTGTAGATGCCGGGATCAACCAGAATGGTGGCGTTATCGGGCAACTCTTGAGGGCAGTTGGTCAAGGCCGCCTTGATGCTGTGGAAATGGAAATCACAGACCTTATCTGCGGACGGTGGGTTTTTTGCATCCACAAAGACGATTGGCCCTCCATGATGCGCCAGGAGGGTAGGGGCAGGAGCCAAGGCCAGTAGCGCGGCCAGCAGCACGAAAAGACTGATGAGTCCGGGTCTATCTCTCATAGCAACGGACCTCCTTCTGTGGTTTGAACCAAGCGATTTGACGCTGCTCATCAACTTCACCTCATTCCAGCGGGTTGCTGCCTGAGGGCAGGCTGACCCGATTATAGGGACAGTTGTCCGCCGCGACTGTAATCGCTGTCACCTGGTCAGCCCAGGGCGCGGCGGCTTGCAAGGCCCGCGGGGCATCTCCTATAATATTCATACTGCATCACTGTGTTCTTTGACAATATGGCAGACCCAGGTGACCTGGGGGCCGCTCGGTCGGTTAACGCTATTCGGTTTGTCGGTTGAAAACGGTGAAAGGAGCATTCAGTGGTCCCATCTGCTAGCAATGGAGAGCAGGAAAGCAAGAAAACCGTCGTCTTTATCGACTTAGAGAACATCTATATCGGATTTCGCAAGCAGTACGGTCGTGATCTCACCGCCAGGGAGCTGGTGGAGAAAGCGCGCTCCTTCGGGGGCGTGAAGATGATCAATATCTACGGCGACTTCAGTGAGCCCACCTATCCCCAGTGGTTCAAACTGGAACTGGACAATCAAGGGGTGCTGGCGACCAACGTCCCCAAGGACCGCGACCGTGACGGCCACCCCACCAAGAATCGCATTGACATTCGGATCGTGGTGGACATCTTCCGCGCCCTGGCCTTCCGCCCGGAGCTGGAGCACTACGTGCTGATGACCGGGGACAAGATTTTTTTGGATGTGCTCAATCTGATCCGCAACGATTTCGGCAAAGAGGTGCTGGTCTCCGGCATCGAGGGCACGGTGGCCCAGGTGCTGCAGCAGGCCGCCGAGTTCGTGCCCTTCAACGCCGACAGTAGCTTCGATGAGAGCATCGGCCACTTTGTACAACTGATGGACCGGCTGGAGCACCGCGTGCTGGAGGGTACCTATAGCTACCTGGGCTGGAAGCTGGTGATAGATCAGCTCAAGGAGAGCTCGGAGTTCGGCTTCAGCGAGTGGCGCCAGGCGCGGGATTTCTTTGAGCGCATCAAGCGGGAAGGCAAGCTGATCTTGCGTTCTTATCCCGGCCAGAGCCGCGAGATCGAGGCCTATCGTCTCGACCGGCGCAACCCTCTGGTGCGGCGCATCCTGCAATTGGACGCCAATGCCAACGCCAATTAACTCTTGTGAGCCATGAAGGTGGAGCCGGCGGGGAGATGACAAGCCCTGCCCCTGCCGTCGCTCCGGGCGTCAGGCGTCTCCAGGTTCCCAATCCCTATTTCGAGGGTCAGAACAACGTCTATCTCCTTGAGGGGGAGCCGCTGACGCTCATTGACGCCGGCATCAACACCCCGTTGTCCCTGGCGGCGCTGGAAAGCGGTCTGCATAGCCTGGGATATGCCCCGGAGGAGTTGGAGCAGATCGTGCTCACCCACAAACATCTCGATCACTTCGGTCTGGCCCGTAGCTTGCAGGAGTGCTCCGGCGCTCGTGTCTACATTCATCAGGCCGATTGGGATGAAGTTACGCACTTCGAAGCAACTCACGCTCAGGTCACGCGGCGCTATCGAGCCTTTCTGGCCGAGTGGGGCGTGCCGGCCGAGCTGATCGGCTCACTGGCCTTTTTGCGCAAGGATTACAGCCGTCTGGCCCGCTCGGTGGCGGCCAAGCCCCTCAGTGATGGCCAGCATTTGCAGCTAAGTCAGGGCGAGCTGATCGTCATTCATACGCCGGGGCATACCTGCGGCTCGGCCTGTTTTCAGTGTGACCGGTTGCTCTTTAGCGGCGACCATCTGCTGCCCAATTACACCCCCAATATTGGCGCGACCGACATGGAGTCCGGCCAGCTATTGAGCCAATATCTGGGCTCACTGGAAAAGATCCGTCGTCTGAGGGGCATCGAGCTGGTCTTACCGGGGCATGGGGAGCCGATCAGTGATATTGCCGCTCGGATTAGCGCCATCGAGGCCCATCATCGGGAGCGCTCGGGGAAGATTCTGGAGATACTGACAGGTGGACGGCCTCAAACAGTTTATCAGATCGCCCTGCAGCTCTTCGGGCAGTTGCGCGATCACCATGTGCTGCTGGGCTGCGGGGAGGTTTGGGCGCATCTGGAGGCGCTGATCGAGGGGGGGCAAGTCGAGCAGGCCACCTCCGATCCGGGTCGCTATCTTGCAGGAAGAAAGTGATCTTGCCTTGACTCCTGACCCCACGAAGATTTATGCTGACTGGTGGTCGGTTAGTAGAGGTAAGGGCCCTGCTAAAGAAAGAAGGGATCTGCTTGCTCTGCTCTGAGCCACAGGCCGACCATTGTCACCGGCGACTGGTTGCTGAGTATTTAGCCCATTTCAGGCCGGAGCTGCAAATTATCCATGGGGCGGAAGCTGCTGGAGCGGTTGGGAGGCGCGCCGCGACAGCTCAGTCAGGCCGATTTCGAGCGGCGGGGAAAAGAGATCACCTATCTGGCCCTGGGATTATCGCGCTTGTATAAGAACAAGCACTGGCTCATCGTCATAGGCGTGCACTCGATTCCCAAGTTGGCGGTTGAGATTGATTACGGGAAGTTGTGATGGATTTGCTGCAACAGACACTTCAAGAGGTTTTCCAGTTTGCACAGTTCCGTCCCGGTCAGCGCGAGGTGATCGAGCGCGTACTCACCGGACAGCCCACGCTGGCCGTCCTGCCCACCGGCTCCGGGAAGTCACTCTGCTATCAGTTGCCGGCGTATCTAAAGCGGGAGCAGGGCGTCACCCTAGTCATCTCACCCCTGATCGCGCTGATGCAAGACCAGGTGGAGGCCTTGGCCCACCGAGGCCTTACCTATGCCACCTGTCTGAACAGTGCCTTGGACCCATCTGAACTGGCCACCCGCTACCGAGAGATCGAGCGGGGCAACTACCAGCTCATCTACGTGGCCCCGGAAAGATTCGATTCACTGCGGTTTCAACGGTGCCTGCGCTCCGCGCCCGTCTGGCTATTGGTGATTGACGAGGCCCACTGCATCAGCCAATGGGGCCATGACTTTCGCCCTCACTACCGCACGCTCAGCCATCGTCTGCCCGCACTGCAGCGCGCCGCCGTTCTAGCGCTGACCGCCACGGCTACCCCGGCAGTTCAGGAGGACATCGTGCGCACGCTAGGACTGCCCAACATGGGGTGCATCGTCGGCGACTTCGATCGCCCGAACCTGCAGCTCGAAGTGTTGCAGCTCCAGCGCCGTGAAGAGAAAGAGAGTCGCTTGATCGAGCTACTTTCGGCAGAGCAGAGCCCGGCTATCGTCTACACCAGTACGATCAAAGAGGCAAAGAATGTATATGCACTACTAAAGAAATCTAAGTTAAGCGTAGGGCTCTACCACGGCAAGCTGGAGTCGCAGGAACGGACCCAGGCGCATAGTGACTTTCAAGCCGACCGCACTCGGATCATGGTAGCTACGGTAGCCTTTGGCATGGGCATTGACAAACCGGACATTCGTCGCATCATCCACTACAATATCCCCGGCTCGCTGGAGAGCTATTACCAGGAGGCCGGGCGCGCTGGCCGTGATGGCCGGCCGGCAACCTGCACGCTCTTTTATTCGCAGAGAGATGTGGGCACTCAGCGCTTCTTCATCGATCAAAAGTATCCACCACCCCAACAGGTTTACTATCTGTACACGAGGATCCGCGCAGCTCACCCGCTCCCGGTTTCTGCTGACGACTTGGCTACGGCCAGTGAGCTTTCAGGGATTAGCGTCAATGCAGCACTGCAAACGCTCTGTGAGCAGGGCTGGACTGAGATGAGAGCAGGTGGAAAGTATGCTTTGACCCAACCTGGGGTGGAGCGCCCCTCGATTGACTTCCACCCATCTCAAGCTCGCCAGAAGCGTGACAACGACCGGCTGAAAAAGATGATCAGATATACGAGCGGCAACACCTGTCGCCGCGCTTACATTCTCACTTATTTTAGTCAACATGCTGCCCCTTTCTGTCAAAATTGCGACGTCTGCTCTCCTAACGAAGAGCACTTGATGGCCAGTGTTAGGGCCAATGAAACGGCTCACGCTACTACCGAGTCTGACCGTGTGGCCAGGATCATTCTGAAGGGAGTCTCAGATTTTAGAGGCCGGTGGGGACAGACAATGATCCGAGATGTCTTACTGGGTGGTAAACGCAGCAAGCTGCTTCAGAAGAGCTTGGACAGTACCAAGGCCTATGCTCAACTGCGGTCATATCGGAGCAAACAGATCAAAGCTTGGATTGACGAGCTGGTCTCGCGCCGTTTGCTGCAAGTAACCGCGGAAGAATACCCGAAATTGGTGATTACCGCTGCGGGTCGTCAGGCACTGGAGAGCGAGACGCCCATCGCGCTCTCTAGCCTCAGGGAGCATCCCAAGCCAGCGGCCGCAACGAACGAAGGAGAAGACCAAGAGGTTGATCCAGCTCTGTTTGAGCAATTGCGACAGTGGCGCTATAGAAGAGCAAAGTCTCTCGATGTTCCCGCTTTTATGATAATGTATAATAGTACGCTGAAAGAGATCGTCCGCCGCCGCCCGCACAGCCTGGAAGAGCTTGAGCAGATAAAGGGTATCGGCCCACAGAAGATTAAGCAGTTCGGTCAAGAGCTCATTGATATAATACAGAGATGGTAGTCGCAGAGGCGCTTTCTGCCTTAGGTGTTCATCGGCTCCGGAAGTTGCCCTATGCTGACAGTAGTGGTTTGCTTATCTCTGATGACAAGCTCCACCCTCCGGCAGATTTGCTTTTCCCAAGAGCGCTCCGTAAGATACAGGCCACCTCAGTTGTACACTAAGCAGGAGGGATAATCCTTGAAGCGTAGCCTCTTGATCACCACCCTAATGGCGCTGGCGCTTGTGGCCTCCGCCGGCCAAGCTTTAGCCCAGCAGACACCGTCGTTGCCCTATAATTACTATGATCTCGAAGTCAGGCTCAACCCCACACGACAAGCACTGGTCGGCCAGGAGACCATCGTCTACTTCAACGACTCCGCCAGCCCTCTGCCGGCCATCTACTTCAACCTCGCGCCCAACTACTTGAAATCACCCGACCCCTATCTCTCACCTTTACTGCTCGACGAGAGCTATCCCGATGGCTTTGACCCCGGCTGGCTGAAGGTCAAGTCGGTCCAAGATGAACAGGGCGCCAAGCTCTCCTACCGCTTGCTGCCCGGACCACCGACCTTCCAGAACTTCTCGCTGGCCGATACGCTGATGCGCGTCGAGCTGCCCCGGCCGCTGCCCCCCGGCGCACGTCAGACGCTGATCATCGGTTTTGCCACCAGATTCCCCAACTCTACCAGCGGAGACGAAGCCTACTACCGTGATACCTATACCTGGCGCTCCGGCTGGCAACCGGTGGCCGTGCCGGCAAAATACTTAACACAGGGCAAATATCCCTCCAATGCCCAGACTCCCCCTAAGGAGATCCAACCCTCGGCCCTCTATGAGCTGACCTTGACGATTCCCGCCGGCTACCAGGCGGCCATCGGCGCCGATCACCAGGAAATCATCAGCCGAGACGAGCAGCAGCATACCGAAACGATTCATGCCCTCTCGGCCACCCCCACCCGCTCGGTGCCGCTCAGCATCGGCAAGGATTACCAGCATTACAGCTTGGCCCATTCCGATATCCCCATCGAAGTCTATTATCTGCCCGGCGATCAGGCCGCCGCCAGACTGATCGCCAGCTACGCCGCTGAAAGCTTGGATTACTATCGCCAGCGCTGGGGAAAATACCCCCACCACCGCCTGTTGATCGTCAGCAGCGCCTCTGTTTCCGCCGGCTTCTCCGGAGCGGCCGCCGATGAGCTGATCATCTTGAATCGCAGTCTATTCGCAGATAAAGACTTGGCTGTGCGCGGCCTGATGGACCGTTGGCTCGATCAGATCATCGCCCACGAGATCGCTCACCAGTGGTGGGGCATCGGCATCGGGGCCGATCTCAACGCCCAGAACTTTCTCAGCGAGTCCTTCGCCCAGTATTTCTCTATCACCTATTTTGAGCATAAATATGGTAGTAAAGGCGGCAACGTCTTTCAACCCAAGCGCGATGGTCTGTTGGAGCGCTATGTCAAGAGCCAGTTCGGCTATATCAACCTGCGCCAGCACCTGGAGGGCGATCTGCCCTATATTACCGCCTTTGACAATCACTTCGATGAGGCGATCATCAAGCCGCAGCAGCGGACACGCTATCTCAACCAGACGGCCGAGCGCCTCTACAACAAGGGCTATCTGGTCCTGCGCGCCCTGCGAGGGCTCTTGGGTCAAGCGCAGATGGACCGGCTGCTCAAGACGGCCCAGCAGAAGTATCTTCACCGGGTGATGACCGTCGAGGAGCTGCGCACCCTGGCGGAGCAGCTCTCCGGCCAAGACCTGACCCTCTTCTTTGAGGACTGGCTCTATCGGAATCAAGATAGCCAGAGGGGCAGAGCCGGCCAGGCGCCTTATATCGATCTAGGAGTGGCCCAGGTACGTTCTAGCTTGCAACCCGATGGCCAGTACCAGAACGAGATCGTGCTCACCCGCCGGGGCTCGGCCCGCCTGCCGGCGCAGTTGGTGGCCACCTCTGCCAGCGGCCATATCTATCGGGTGACCTGGCAGGTCGCCCAGCAGGCTGAGCGCCGTTACACGCTGCTGCTGACCTCAGACTCGCCGCTCACCGAGGTGCAGCTCGATCCGAACTCCTGGCTGCCGGATGTCAATCGGCTGAACAACACCTGGTTGCAGGATGAGCCCTTCGGGCGCAAGCTAGACGTCATCCTCAACGGCGATAACGCCATGCCGTTGGACGCCTATCTCATCCGCTTCGATCCGACCCGCCAACTGCTGGAGGGTGGCTTTTTGCGGGAGCATCGCTGGTGGATCGGCAATGGCTTCGCCGGCTTTCTGCTCAACCTGCATCGTGGCTCCAGTCTGAGCGCCTCCCTGGATCTGATCGGCCAACTGGCCGGGAAACTCCAGTGGACCAAGAGCTTCTACTCCTGGCCGGTGACCGGCTATCCGGGGCGCTATTGGCAGGCCTCCGACCTGCTCAAGCTCTCGCTGGTGCGCAGCTCCGACGCCAGTGGCCATCCGGGGCTGGATCGCATTCTGGGCGCGGCCCATCGCATGATCACCTATCTGGATCTCCGTTGGCGGCATAAAGAGTCGCTCAGTGGGCTTTATAGTTATTGGCTGGCCCTGCAGGATGATCCCTTCTCCTTCCAGCGCTTGCAGTTGGGCGGCTCGCTCAGCCTCAGAGTGGCGCCGCAGGCCGCGCTGACTCTCAGCCTGGCCGGAGGGTGGGGCCAAAACCTTTCAGGGCTCTTTCACTTTAATTTAAGCGAACTACGGGGCTTTCAGAAAGCGGTGGGTTATCCCTTTCCCGGCAACGTGAAGTTCTTCGGGCAACTCTCGCTGCACTATCCTATGCAGCGGGATATGAACTATGACCTGTTAGGGCTGGTAGCTCTAGGGCGCGTGGACGAGCGGCTTTACCTGCAAGGGGCCAACACCTGGCAGCGGCTGGACGATATACGCCTGGATCAGCTCAAGGTGGAGCTGGGCTTCGAGCTCACTGCTGTGGGGCGCACCTTCGGTGGGCTGTTCCCCTTCGATGTTACCGTAGGATTCGTCTACCCACTGTCGGGCATCAACGAATCGGCCCGTCAGGTCAAGCAATACTTCCGTATCTCGACCCCGCTGCTCTAGAAGCGATGAGAGTGGTGCGCAGTAGTGCCGAAGTGAGAGCCGCGCTCAAGAGAGCGCGCGCCGCCGGCGCAAGACGGCTGGCGCTGATTCCCACTGCGGGCGCACTGCATCGCGGCCACCTGAGCCTGGTCCAATTGGCCCAAGCTCAGGCCGATTACCGGGTAGTAAGCCTCTTCGTCAACCCCACTCAGTTCGGTCCCACCGAGGACTTTACCGCTTACCCTCGCGATGAAGAGTGCGACCGTCGGCTGCTAGAGGAGCAGGGAGTGGAGTTGCTCTTCACCCCGCCGGTCGAAGATATTTATCCCCAAAAGCCGCGCCTCGGCTTTGAGATCTCCGGACTGGCCGATCACCTCTGTGGGGCCAGGCGACCGGGCCACTTCAACGGCGTCCTGCTCATCGTGGCCAAGCTTTTTAACCTGATTCAGCCTGAGGTGGCCGTCTTCGGCATGAAGGACCTACAACAACTGGTGATCATCAAACAGTTGGTGCGCGAGCTGAGCTTCGACATTCAGATCGTCGCCGCTCCCACGGTGCGCGAGCCGGACGGCCTGGCGCTGAGCTCGCGCAATCGCTATCTCAACCCGGAAGAGCGTCGGCAAAGCTCGGCACTCTATCGGGCGCTTGAGCGAGGCCAAGCGCTGATCGCGGCCGGCGAACGGCAGGCCGAGCGGGTGATCGCCGAGATGAAGAGCCTACTCGAGGCCGAGGCCCCGCTGGCTCGGCTGGATTATCTGGAGATCGTTGATCTGGCAAAGCTGCAGCCCTTGAAGCAGCTGAGCGGGCGCTGTGCGTTGGCTTTGGCCGCTTATTTTGGGCGCGCCCGGCTGATAGACAACCTGGTGCTGGAGGTGCGAGGTGAAGCCGTCCGCGAGCTCCGAGCGATCTAGAATGGGGCATCCATCAATGTATAGGAATTAGCATACGCTAAATGCCCATCGAGCTTGATTTGTATAGTGTAGTGAGGTAGTGTTATTGGTAAGTCGATTTTGATATCTTTGGTTACATAGAAATTCTCTTTCCCCAGGTGGTAATCATTCAGTATGACTTGCAGGCGGAACGGCCCGGGAGATCGAGTATCAGGCGAAAAGCGTGCAACCACATGATTTGCACTGAGTTCAACCGTTTCAATGAAGGTGTGAGCTCGAAAAAATAGCATACTGCGGGTCGTGGCCACAATCATTTCCTGGTATTGCCGTCGCAGCTTGGGAGATAATAGGGATAACAAGGTCTCCTTCTCAGCAGCGGAGCGGCAGTAGATGAAGCTCAGGGAGGTTAGATCAAGTTTCTGCGGCACGATGACCTCCGCATTACGCCGAAAGGTTATGTCGGAATCCTGGTGAGGGTCGAAGGGACCGGTGTGGTAAATCCTTGCCCAAGGGAGGTTCTCCAGCTCAGCCGCTGTGGAGAGGCGTTGGGCACGAGGGCTGGCCAGGTTGCCATCTGAAAACTGACAGTCAGCGCGGGTGAGAATTGCGTTAGAGTCAAACAGGAAAAAGACTGGTACAGGGCAATGTGCATGCAATGGGGTTATCTGGTCTATCGTTCGTATACCCTCGATATGATATTGTGTCGGAGTTTTAGGTCGAAAATAGAGGCGCACATAATGCTTAGCCGAGGTGGCAGTACCTGCCAGCACACGAGGACTACCACTGTCTACGGTTGGTTGATGAGCCTCCTCAAGATAGTTACGACAATGGAGACAACCTTCCTGTAGTATCTTTGCGGCATTGCGTACATCAGTATAATGAAAGACAAACCGGGGCCACCAACGCCTTTCCGAACGCTTTAGCCAGGATTGATCAGCTAGAGCCTGCAGGCAACTAAGGATTTGCGCTGTATCCAACTTGCGCTTGACCATAGGTGGTAGGCAAGGCTGACTTAAAAAGCGGCAATTGCGTCTGCTGACGTCCACGGTTGAAGGCGAGAGGGAGCACCTGCAAGCCTATGATAGGTGACCGCCGGAGATCAGCATAGTGCACAGCGACTTTAACCGGTTTCACATATGACAAACTAGCAAATAGAGGGGCCAAATAATACACCTGCCGGCTGAGACTGGGTACGATATTGCGTGTGGAGAACCCATGAGTTCTAAGCTGCTGCCAGAAAGCCATTAAGCTATCATAGGGGACATAATAGCGCTTATTGGAAGCAACTATCTCTATTGCTCGTGGTGCATGTTTCACTGTAGCAATAAATGGATGGTGATTGGCAATTGTTTCAAAGCTATGTCTCCTACCTAACAACTGCTCAATGTCTTCCCATACTTCAGAGAAGGGTAAGCTGGTAGGTTCAGAACGTAGCCATGCTTTCATCACTAGGGGGTCCTCATGTTCTGGGACAAAAGCATCTTTAAGGTCTGGATATACAAATACGTCTATAGGCAATCTGCTTAAATATTCGTGCATTAGGGGTTGAACGTCTTTCTGAAAGTCTAGACCCCCATTCCCGCAGCCGAGGGGGGGGAAAGCAATACTCTGAATACCTAATTTGGTATAGGTAGCGACAAATTTACCCAGACCAGTCCCAATATACTCCAAGCGCGAGGGATTGCGCCAATGCTGCTTGGTGGGAAAGTTGAGCACCCATTTGTTAGCGCTCTTGTAGAGCCAGAGTGTCCCGATCTTTAATTTCCCCTGCTCACAGAGCTGACGATACTGTTTGAACATCTCTGGGAACAGTCGCTTGAAATCGTAAGCCACACCTTTACCCATCACACCCACAGTATTGACGGTGTTAACAAGCACCTGTGCCGGGGCCTGGAAAATATTCCCACTTACATATAGAATCATGGCCATCACCTCATCGTGGCTCATAGAGCATTGGCCCTATGTTTTTATTATCGCAGACAGCGAGGGTCTTGGCAATTCCGCCGGTAAGCAGTTGAGGTGTTTAACAGTCTCGATCTGTGGTAAACTTATCCCTAGAGCTTCCATGGAGCGGGGAAACTGGTGATAAGCAAATCCAATACGTCCGAGCGCTCGCTTGAGTCATGCGTCACTGCCAACCCCGAAGAGACCCGTGCTTGGGGTCTCAAGCTGGCCCGGCGCCTCCAAGCCGGCGATTGCTTGTTGCTGATCGGTGAGCTGGGAGCGGGCAAGACCACTCTGGTGCAGGGCATCGCCTCCGGTTTCGGGGTGCCCCCGGAGAAGATCCGCTCGCCAACTTTCGTGTTGATCCGAGAGTATGACGGACAGATTCCCATCTACCATGTGGACGCCTATCGGCTGCGCTCGGCCGAGGAGCTGCTCGACGTCGGCTTCGAGGACTATCTGGCAAGTGGTCGGGGACTGGTGATCGTCGAATGGGGCGAAGTCGTCCGGCCACTCTGTCCGCCGGATAGCTGGGAAGTGCGGCTGGAGATCCTAGATGAGCATAGGAGACGGCTTACGAGTTTCCTGGGCGCACACAGGAGACGAAAAAGGCATAGAGACGGAGACTAAACTATCATGGAGCGCGCCGCAGGGCTGAGCGTCGCAGATTTGCAGGTCCCAGACATCAGGCGCTCGGTGTTGGAACTGATCGCTCAGGTGCCGGCCGGTCGGGTGACCACCTATGGCAGGCTAGCCACCGCCTTGGGCGATGTGGTCGCCAGCCGTGCTGTGGGCCGGATCATCGCTGAAGCCGGCGCAGAGTACCCTTGCCATCGGGTGGTCTACCGCGATGGGCGCGTCGGCACTTGGCGAGCCGGCGAGAGCCTAAGACGCCTGCGGGCCGAGGGCATCCGGCTCCAGGAGGACCGCATCGCTGACTTGCCAGGCTTGCTCCTCTCCGAGTTCAGCTCAGAGCAGCCGCTCAAAGCGCTGCGTGACCTGCAGGACGAGCTGCGCTCCCGCATCTCGACCGAGCCCGCCCGCTCAGAGTATCGCACCGTCGGCGCAGTGGACCTCTCCTATCCGGGGCCCTGGCAAGCTGTGGGAGCCTACGTGCGGCTGGAGGCCCGGAGCGGGCGCTTGCTGGATTTTCAGACGCTGCAGTCGGAAATAAACTTCCCCTATATCCCGAGCTATCTGTCCTTTCGCGAGTTGCCGGTCTTGCTCGCCTTGCTGAGCCAAACGCGACAATCCGGATTGCTTCCCGATGTTTTGATGGTGGACGGCAACGGGATATTGCACCCACGCGGCGCCGGGATCGCCTCGCATCTGGGAGTATTGCTGGATTTACCGACCATCGGGATCAGCAAATCCCTGCTCTGCGGCCAAGTTGATCTGAGCGGCATGAAGCGGGGCGAGGCACGAGAGATCAGAGATGCCAAGCGAGCAAATAGCATCATCGGTGCGGCGCTCAAGACCGGTGAGCGGTCCAAGCCGATCTTCGTCTCCATTGGCCACCGGATCGACCTGGACTCAGCGATCGAGCTGACGTGGCGGCTGGCCTTAAAAAAGCTTCCGGAGCCGATCCGGCAAGCGCATCGGGCCTGCACCGTCGCAGCGCACCCTCATGCTTAGACCCGCTCGACCTTGATCAGGTTGGTCGTCCCGGAGACTCCGAAGGGTGCGCCGGCGGTAAGGACTACCCAGTGACCTTTTTGGATCAGCTCGGCCTGCAGGGCCACTTCGACCGAGCGGCGCAGTATCTCGTCGGTGCTGCTCTCCGAGAAGGGGATCACCAGTGGTTGGACGCCCCAGATGAGGGACAGCTGGTTTCGCACCTGCTCAGAGTAGGTCACGGCGACGATAGATTGGGGTGGGCGGAACTTGGCTACCAGTCGGGCCGTGGCTCCCGAGCGCGTCGAGGTGATGATCGCGGCCGCGTCGATATGCTCGGCGATCAGGCAGGCTGACTGGCCGATCGCCTCTGTGGTGCTCACTCGCCGCACCTCTGCAAGCCGCACCTGCGGCTCAGCTCGCTCGATGCATTGGGCAATCCGGGTCATGATCTGAACCGACTCGACCGGATAACTTCCGATGGCCGTCTCCTCCGAGAGCATGATCGCATCGGCTCCGTCTAGAATGGCCGTAGCGATGTCCGAGACCTCGGCCCGCGTTGGCCGGGGGTTATCCACCATGGATTTGAGCATTTGCGTGGCGATGATCACCGGCACACCCCGCTCCCGACAGCGCTGGACCAGACGCCGCTGAGCGAGCGGCACCTCTTCCAGGGGAATCTCGACGCCCAGGTCTCCCCGGGCTACCATGACCGCATCGGAGGCGGCGATGATCGCCTCACTATTGGCGATCGCTTCGGTTGTCTCCATCTTGGCCACGATGCCGGCCCCGCAGCCCTTGAGAATCTGGCGCGCTCGCTCGATATCTGAGGCCTGGCGCACGAAGGAGACCGCCAGATAATCAATGCCGCAACTGGCAGCGAACTCGATGTCCTGGCGATCGGCCTCGGCGAGGGAGGGCAGTCGCGCTTCGGGGAGATTAACCCGCTTGTGATCACCCAATACGCCAGAGTTCTTCACCTGGCAGCGGATGCCCTCTGGACTGCTGGAGAGTACCTGTAGCTCGATCTCCCCGTTGGCCAGCCAGACGGCGTCGCCGGGGTGCAGATGCTGCCAAAGGTCGGGATAGTCTATCGGGATGCGCTCGGCGTTGCCCAGCAACTCGGCCGCCACCAGCGAGAGCTCTTGGCCGGCGCCCAGCTTCAGCCGGCCGCCGGCCAGCGCTCCGGTGCGGATGCCCGGCCCCTTGGTATCGGCCATGATGGCCAAAGGCAACCGGGCTTGAGCGGCCGCCTCCCGCGCTCGCCGGATAGTCTCCCGGTGCTCTTCCGGGGTGCCGTGGGCCATGTTGATGCGGATTAAGTTCATGCCGGCAGATAGCAGCTTGATTAGCATCTCCGGCTGCCAGGAGGCCGGGCCGATGGTGGCGATGATCTTGGTGCGCTTAGCTGCCGTCTTGACGGTGACAGGAGTGCTCATGCCCCAAAGTTTAGCACGCCGAGGCTCAGAAGGGAAACTGGCGAGCTTTCACCGTTTTTTCAGACGGATTTCCCGCGGTTCCCCCCCGGTGGCTATGGTGCTGTCACCGGTAAGCAGTTATAATAAGAATATCCTAAGGCGCAAGAGCGCCGCTAAGACCCCCAGGAGGTCGAGATCATGGTGAGTCATCGGAAACAGCTTGTCAGGGTGGCAGTCGCAGTGGCCATCTTGGCCTTAGCGCTTCCCCTGGCAGCGCAAGCGCAGGTGAGCACAACTATTTTGATGGGCACGGTCATGCAGGTCACCCAGGTGGGCAACGAGCGCTTCGTGCAGTTGGACACCAACGGGAATGGCCAGAGCGATCTGCTGCTGCAGCTCAACCCCGGCGACACGGTGCTGAACGCGCAAGGGCAGCCGGTGGCTGCCGACCAACTCCAGGTGGGCGGCTATATTACCGTGCCCACGGCCCAAATAGATTCCCACAAGGGCTATTACGAGATTCCGGAGTCGCAGGGCTCCGCTGCCGGTGGGTCCGGGACCACTGCTGCAGCTCAGGTGCCCCTGAGCGGAACGGTCGTACAGGTCAGCCGGCAGGGCAACGAGTTGGTCGTATCTCTCGATACCAACGGTGACGGTACAGCCGACATTCAGATCAAGCTCCAAGCGGGCGACGCAGTGCTAGGCCCCAACGGTCAGCCCGTAGCCTTGAGCGATATTGCCGTCGGCAGCCAGATCAGCACCCCTTATTATAGCTATGATGCTTCCAGTGGCACCTTCGAAGCTCACAGCGCAGCCGAACAGGCCAGTAGCTCGAATCAAGGCAGCAAGCAGGACAGTAGTGCCGACAAGAGCAAAGATGGTCAGGACAAGCAAGATCCAACCGCCGACAAGAGTAAGGATAAGCAACAACAGGAGCAGGAAGCCAATAAGAGCAAAGACAAGAGTCAAGGTAAAAGTCAGGATAAGAGCCAGGATAAGAGCAAAGATAAACACGATAACGGTGGCGACGGCGATCAGAATAACGGCAATGGCAACGGTGACGGTAATGGTGGTGGCAACGGTGGTGGAGGTGGGGACTAGCCATCGCTGAGCCAACACTCTCTCTCCCTTGTTTTAAAGGTGACCGCCGTCATATCTTTTCCTGATCCGGATCATGGCCTGGGTAATCTCACTCGGTTATACTCGTCTTTAATTGTGAGGTAAGATCAGGTAGTCCTATTCGGCAAAAGGAGGCATTGTGTTGAAGGTAGCTAGCATCGTCTGGGGCAGGGAGGGGAAAGCAGATGGCCACAGCGGCTCCTGAGCGAACTGTCAAAGCAGGTTGGTGGGAGAGCTTCTATCAGGGCTTGACCTATCGCGGCTACGAGGGCCATTGGGCCTGGATTTTCCACCGGGTGACCGGTCTAGGAGTGTTGCTCTTCCTGACCTTGCACATCGTGGACATCTTCTTGCTCACCTTGGGGCCGGGGGTCTTCAACTCGCTATTGGCACTCTATAAGGCCCCGGCAGCTCGCATTCTGGATGTCTTCCTGCTCTTTGGGGTGCTCTTCCACGCCGTCAACGGCCTGCGCATCGTGATCATAGACTTTTGGCCCCACGCCACCAGGGCACACAAGGCGATCTTCTGGGCCGAAGTAGCCGTCTTCCTGATTGTCTTCGTGCCCTCAGCGCTGGTCCTGCTCGCACCGCTCTTCGGCTGGGGAGGAGGAGCTCAATCATGAGACCAAGCAGTGCCGAACGCGCTTCTTCCGGTAGCTTTGAGCTCTTCGCCTGGCTTTTCATGCGCATCTCCGGGGTGATCCTGCTGGGCATGGCCGTCTTTCATCTGTTCTACATGCACTTCGTCTTCGGGGTGGAGAGGATGAACTTCAATACGATCGGGGCGCGCTGGCAAAACCCGCTTTGGCGGGTCTTCGACTTCTTCCTGTTGGCCTTTGCGCTGTTCCACGGCTTCAACGGTCTGCGCGTCGTCCTCGACGATTATCTCAGCCAGCGACCCGGCTGGCGCGTGCTAGCCAAAACCCTGGTCTTCGTCCTGGTCGTGGGCCTGATGAGCATCGGAGGCTACGTCATCTTCACCTTCCCGGCGGCGGCCAATCTGGCGGCGGTACCCTAGAGTCTCAGCTAGCCCAATAAGGAATAACTCATGGAAATTCATCATCATCAGTATGAAGCGGTCATTGTGGGTGCTGGGGGCGCGGGGTTGAGCGCGGCGGTCTACGCCGCACGCGGTGGAGCCAATGTCGCCGTCATCAGCAAACTCTATCCCCCCCGCTCGCACACCGGCGCGGCTCAGGGCGGCATCAATGCCGCGCTGGGCAACCTGGAAGAGGACCATTGGGAATGGCATATGTTCGACACGGTTAAGGGCTCGGACTACCTAGGTGACCAGGAGGCCATCGAGCTGATGGTCCGTAAGGCACCGGAGATCGTCTACCAGCTGGAGCATCTGGGCCTGCCCTTCGATCGCACGCCGGAGGGCAAGATCATGCAGCGCCCCTTCGGTGGCCACACGCGCAACTATGGCGAAGCCCCGGTCAAACGCTCCTGCCACGCCGCCGACCGCACCGGTCACATGATCCTGCAGACGCTCTATCAGAACTGCATTAAAGAGGGGATCACCTTCTTCGATGAGTTCCACGTGCTCGATCTATTGCTGGAAGATGGGGTATGTCGCGGTGCGGTGGCCTATGAGATCGCCACAGGCGACCTGCATGTCTTTCATAGCAAAGCGGTGCTCTTCGCCACCGGCGGCTGCGGCCGGATTTTTTCCTTCACCAGCAATGCCCATGCCCTTACCGGCGACGGCCTAGCCAGCGTCTATCGCCGAGGGGTGCCGCTGGAAGACATGGAGTTCTTCCAGTTTCATCCCACCGGGCTTTATCCACTGGGTATCCTTATTACTGAGGCGGTGCGCGGCGAGGGCGGTGTGCTGCGCAATGACCAGGGTGAGCGCTTTATGGAGCGCTACGCGCCGACGATCAAAGACTTGGCGCCGCGCGATCTGGTCTCGCGGGCGATCTACCTGGAGGTTCGCGAGGGTCGAGGCATCGGTGGCAAAGATTATGTCCACCTGGATGCGACCCAGCTGGGTCAGGCGATCATCAAAGCCAAGCTACCAGAGATAGCGGATTTTTGTCGCACCTATGTGGGTGTCGATCCAGTCAAGCAGCCGATACCGGTCAAACCGACGGTGCATTACGCCATGGGTGGCATCCCCACAGACATTGATGCCCAAGTGATCGTTGACGATCAAGGGACGCCGGTCGCCGGCCTCTACGCCGCCGGGGAGTGCGCCTGCGTCTCGGTGCATGGGGCCAATCGTCTGGGCTGCAATTCACTGCTGGACATCGTGGTATTTGGCCAACGCGGCGGGGTCAGGCTAGCCGAATATGTCAAAGGAGCCGACTTCGCACCGCTGCCCCCTGAGCCGGAGGCCTGGTCGGTGAGTCAGATCGAGCGCTTCCTCAAGGGTCCTGGTGATCATCAGGAGAAGATCGGCGCGCTACGGGCCGAGATGCAGGAGCTGATGATGCGTGATGTGGGCGTCTTCCGCACAGAGGAGCCCCTGCGGCAGGCACTGGCAGGGCTCAAGGCACTCAAAGCACGCTACCAGGAAGCCGAGATAGATGACCGGGGCCATCGCTTCAACACCGACCTGCTGGAGGCGATTGAACTGGGCAACCTGCTGGAGCTGGCGGAGGTGGCCGCCGCCGGAGCGCTGAACCGCCAGGAGAGTCGGGGGGCGCACTATCGCGAAGATTTCCCCCAGCGCGACGATGCCAACTGGCTCAAGCACACCCTGGCCTGCAAGGTCGCAGGTCAGATTGAGTTCTCTTACAAACCAGTCTCGATCACTAAATTCCAGCCCAAAGAGCGCAAGTACTAACAGTCAGGGAGGAGCGAAACAGCATGAAAGCGCACTTCAAGATCAAGCGCTTCAATCCGGAAAAAGACCGCGAGCCGCATTGGGAGGAGTATGAGCTAGAGGTCGAGCCCACCGAGCGGGTGCTGGATGCCCTACAGACAATCAAGTGGGAACAGGATGGCACGTTGACCCTGCGCCGTAGCTGTGCGCATGGTATCTGTGGCTCCGACGCCATGGTTATCAACGGGAAAAATCGACTGGCCTGTAAGACACTGATTAAAGACCTGGGCAGTCATATCACCGTCGAGCCTCTGCGCGGCCTGCCGGTGATCAAAGATTTGATCATTGATTTCACCGATTTTTTCGCTAAATATCGCTCTATTAAGCCCTATTTCATCAACGATGAGCCACCTCCGGATGTGGAGCGGCGTCAGTCACCTCGGCAGCGGGCGCGCTTCGACGATACGACCAAGTGTATTCTCTGCGGGATCTGCACTACGGCCTGCCCGGTCTTCTGGGCCGACTCGCGCTATCTAGGCCCGGCGGCCATCGTGCAGGCACATCGCTTCCTCTTCGACAGCCGCGATCAGGGTGCCGAGGAGCGGCTGCCGGTGCTGAGCGCCCACGGCGGCGTCTGGAAGTGCCGCACCGTCTTCAACTGTACCGATGCCTGCCCCCAAGGCATAGACGTCACCGGAGCGATCGCTGAGGTGAAGAAACTGCTACTCTTCAGGAAGCTCTAGCCAGGAGGAAACTTATGGCCGTGGTTCGCACCCCCGAAGCACGCTTCACCCATCTGCCCGGCTTTCCCTTTCAGCCACATTATCTGGAACTGAGTGGGCTGCGCCTGCACTATCTGGACGAAGGTCAAGGTGAAGTCATTCTTTGTCTGCACGGCGAGCCAAGCTGGTCATATCTGTATCGCAAACTGATCCCTCCGCTGGCGCGTGGCTATCGGGTCTTAACCCCGGACTTCATCGGCTTCGGTCGCTCGGATAAACTCACCGAGAGGGGCGAATATTCGTTTCAGTTGCATTGCGATACCCTGGCTGGCTTCATCACCGCGCTGAGATTGGAGCAGATCACCCTGGTCGTCCAGGACTGGGGAGGCCTGATCGGCCTGCGGCTGGCCACCGAGCTGCCGGAGCGCTTTGCCCGCTTGGTGATTATGAATACCGGCCTGCCCACCGGTGAGCAGCCGATGTCGGAGGCTTTTCTACGCTGGCGAGCCTTCGCCCAGAACACGCCGGACCTGCCGATCGGGCGGGTGATTCGCTCCGGCCTGGCTCATCCCGAAGAGGTCACAGCGGAGGTCATCGCCGCCTACGAGGCACCCTTTCCTGATGGCTCTTACAAGACTGGAGCGGTGGCTTGGCCCATGCTGGTGCCGATTCATCCCCATGATCCCGGTGCGGAGGCCATGCGCCGGACGCGCCAGGCACTCTCCCGCTGGCAGAGGCCGGCCCTGGTGCTCTTCTCCGATGGAGACCCCATCACGCGCGGCGGCGATCGCTTTTTTCGCCGGCTGATCCCCGCGGCAAAAGCCGAGCCGGAGCTGGTGATTCATGATGCCGGCCACTTCCTGCAAGAGGAGCAAGGTGAGGAGATCGCCAGACAGATTGCCGGGTTCATCGCCCGGCGGTCGTGATTGCATCTCCCTGCCGGATTAACCTATAATCATCATAATCAGAGGAGGGAGAAAACATGTTTGTACGCATGTGGATGACGACTGAGGTGATCACCGTCACTCCGGATACCCCGATCATGGATGCCAGCAGCCTGATGAAGGAAAAGCAGATCCGTCGGCTGCAGGTGGTAGACAAGCGGGGACAATTGGTGGGTATCATCACCCAAGGAGACATACAGGAGGCCAGCCCTTCTGCTGCCACCAGCCTCAACATTTGGGAGCTTAACTACCTGCTGGCCCGCATGACCGTGGCAGAGAGCATGACCGGTCGCGATGAGTTGGTGATCATCTCACCGGACGATCCGATCGAAGAGGCGGCTATCCTGATGCGTCAACGTAAAGTCGGAGGACTCCCGGTAGTCAAAGATGATAAGCTAGTGGGTATTATCACCGAATCAGATCTCTTCGAGGTGATGAGCAAATTGCTGGGCATCGATCGCGGCGGCACGCGGCTCACCCTGGAACTGGAAGATGAACCGGGTGCCCTGGTCGAAGCACTGAGCGTGATCAAAGAGCATCAGACCAACGTGCTCTCGGTGGTGACCTGTGAGGAGTGCCGCAGCAGCCCTGAGCGCGGGGTGGTGGTCATCCGCATAGCTGATTATGATTTCCGTGAGATCGTCCATGATCTACACCAGCACGGGATCAACGTGCTGGACGCACGGACCTGAGTGCTGGCAACTATGCTGCGTCGTCTCTTCCTGGCCCTCTCAGAGAGTGAGCGGCTGCGAGATTGGTTGGTCCGAACCAGAGTCTCGCGACGGGCTGCGCGGCGTTTTGTAGCCGGTGAGGAGCTGAGCCAGGCCTTGGAGGTCACGCGGGTGCTGGCTGGCCAGGGCATCAAGACCACCCTGGACCATCTGGGCGAGAACACCCACACCGTTCAGGAGGCTCAGGCAGCGGCCGGCGAGTATCTGAAGATACTAGAGTCCGTTCGGCAAAACGGGCTGGAAGCCAATGTCTCCCTGAAGCTAAGCCAGATGGGTCTGGAGATTGACGAAGAGCTATGTTATCAGAATCTGGCCCAGATAGTCGCTGAGGCTCAAGAGAGTGGTAGCTTCGTCCGTATCGACATGGAGGGCTCAGATACCACTGAACGGACGCTCCGACTCTACGAGCGGCTGCGCACTGCAGGCTATGAGCGGGTCGGCGTGGTGATTCAGGCCTATCTGCGACGCAGCGAAGCGGACATTCGGCGACTGATCGCCCGCGGCGCATCGGTAAGGCTCTGCAAGGGAGCCTACGCCGAGCTTCCAGGGGTGGCCTTCGCCAGCAAGCATAAGGTAGACCAGAACTACCGGCAGCTCTTGTCGTTGCTCCTCGGCGAGGAGGCAGAAGCGAAAGGGGTGCAGGTGGCGATCGCCACCCATGATGCTGCCTTGATAAATTGGGCCAAGCAACTGATCCAAGAACGGGCCAGCTCAACTGAGCAGTATGAGTTTCAGATGCTCTACGGAATCAGGCGTGACTTGCAGCGGCAGTTGGCTCAGGCCGGCTATCCGGTGCGCGTTTACGTTTCTTATGGCCAAGAGTGGTATCCCTATTTTATGCGCCGCCTGGCCGAGCGGCCGGCCAATCTATTTTTCCTCTTGCGCCAGTTGGGGCGTGGTTGAAAGAAAAGCGAACCAGGGAGACTAGAAGCCTCCCTGGTTCGCTGCCAAGATCCCCGTATGTGTTGCTACTTGCCGCCAAAGGGGCGATCCTAGCTTATTCTCACGCGCACGCGCTTCAGCGCAGCAGAGCTACCGCGACGGCACCTAGCCCGGCCAGCAACCCGATGAGCGCTAGACCGTTAGCCGCATCCGCCTTCATCTCCGCCCGCTTGATCTGTTTAGCAGTCAGCTGTTGGAGCTGGGTAACTTGCTGCTGGACGTTCTGGATATCGGACCGGCTGGGAACGCTGGCGAGCGCGCTCTGCACCTGCTGTGCCACCCCAGCCTTAAGACCAGCAAGAGAGCCCTGTAGGTCGGTCAAGCTCTTCTTGTTGTTCTCCGCCTCGATGAGCACATCAGAGATCTTCGCCGTCAGACGATCCACTTTCTTGGTGACGTCCGCCGGAACGTGTGGCTGTTGAGGTTGAGGCCGCTGTACTTTGGCCTTCTGGGAAAGCGCTTGCAGTTGCGCTTGCAGCGCTTTAAGCTGTGTGCTATTGGCTTGTACACGCTCTGCGACGCCCTGCAGTTGCTTAAATTCGCCCAAGCGTTTGACGACGTCCTGCAGACGTGCGATGCCTGCGGCTTGTTTATCCAGGTTGGAAGCGAGCTGAGCCACGCTGGCCTGCAAAGAACCGATTGTCCCGGTCATACTGCTGACCTGGTTGGCAGTATCTTGTAGTTGACTCAACCGCTTATCAGCATCATCCAGACGTGCAGCCAGTCCACCGATACTGCTATCAGTCTTAGCGGCCAGATCGCTGATACTGCTGTCGGTCTTGGCGGCTAGCTTGCTCATGCTACTGCCAATCTTAGCTGACAGGTCGCTCATGCCACCGTCCAGCTTGGTGGACAGATCACTGATACTGCTACTGGTATTGGCAGATAGATTGCTAAATGAACTCTGTAGATCGGAGAGCTGCCCTTCGGCCGTATCCATACGGCTGAGCAGCGAACCGAGGTTGGCCTGCATAGCGTTGGTCAAAGCTACAGCGTGATCGGAGCCTTCTTTGATCTTGCTGATGCCCAACTCGTTCGCTTTGATGCGATTGCTCAGTTCCTGGGTTGTCTTGGTGAGTTGATCGGACAACGAAGCGAGATCGGCCTTTTGTTGGGCCACCTCACCGGGCAGGTCGGCCAGTTGCTTCACCGCATGGCTCAGCGTGGCCACCGTGCCATCCAGACGCTTGACCTGGAAACCATTGTCCTTGACGATCTGTTCGACGCTATACAACCTAGGGCCAAACTGCTGCACGGTACTTTTGCTCGCGTCGGAGACCTGTTGAATCTGCAATGCGAGCGACTTAACGACCATTTCCAAATTGCCGAGTTGACTCTCCAGCTGAGTCAGCTTAGCTTTGAGCGCTTTGGTATCGCTCTGGGCATAGGCTGGGCTCAAGGAGAAGAAGCTAAGGAGCGCCACCAGCACGAGGATCAGTGACGTCCGCTTGAAGCCTGTAAATTTGATCATGTGGTACATCCCCCCTTTAGCGTTACCCCATTCTAGGGGAGAAGACTCGCCTGAACAGTAATGACAATTACTTTGCGACAGAAGAGCCCTTGGCAAGCCACTAATTAACGGCAGCGCTCTCAGAGGCTCTCCTTTGGCCGATTGCCAACTGTCCTGCCTATTGATATAGCTCCCGCCGGCCAAACTGCAAAAATAGCCCTCTGAGAAATCCATGAGAGATATGCCCTATGAGAACAGGCTTTTGTCTCAGTTGGCGATCCTTAAGTCCGTTAATGGTACATTAACGGACATGAAAGCACTACTGACTTTCCATGGTGATCTTCTTCATCACCAGTGGCTGAAGGGGACGATCCCGGCTGTCGGTAGCGACCCGACCCATCGCCAGCACGACATTCAAACCCTCGATGACCTGGCCGAAGACGGCATACTTGCCGTCCAAGCTGGGCGCAGGAGCCAGGGTGATGTAGAACTGGCTGCCGGCGCTGTTGGGGTCCTGAGTGCGGGCCATGGCTACCATGCCAGCGCGATCGTGGTTGAGACCCTTGACGATCTCCAGCGGGATGGTCCAACCGGGGCCACCTGAGCCATCACCATTGGGATCTCCCCCTTGGATGACGAAGCCGGGCACCACACGATGGAAGGTCAGGCCATCATAGAAGTGCTGCTTGACCAGCTTGATGAAGTTGCCCGCGGTGATGGGGGCTTCCTTCAGGAAAAGCTTGATCTTGAAATTGCCCTGATTGGTCTCCACCAGCGCGATGGGATCGGTAGTCGGCTCGTTCGCCTGTGTGGTCTTGCCGGTCGCGGCCGGCTTGGCAACAGAGCTCTTACTCGTTTGCTTGGCATTACAACCACTCAGCGCCAGCAACATCACCACAGCACCCAAAGCGACTATTCCCTTCTTTCTCACTTCGGAAACACTCTCCTTTATATATTTGGCGTCTCTTGTCCTATAGTCCGCCCCAGCTCTGCCCGGCTTTAACTTCGACTTTCAGCGGTACCTCAAGCTTCATGACCTGCTCCATCGCGCGCTTGATCAGCCCAGCGGCGGCCGGGGCCTCGGCCTGATCAACTTCAAAGAGCAGCTCATCGTGAATCTGCAGGAGCATATCGCAGCGCAGCCCACTCTGGCGCAGTGCTTCAGCTACGCGCAGCATGGCCAGCTTCATGATGTCGGCCGCGGAGCCTTGCACCGGCGCGTTGACGGCGTTGCGCTGCTCATAGCTGCGTCGCGCCCAGTTGTGGCTCTTGATCTCCGGCAGATAGCGCCGCCGGCCGGTGATGGTGCTCACATAACCTTGAGCCTCGGCCAACTGCACCTGCTCGGTCGCATAGGCCTTGACCCGCTCATAGCGCCGATAATAACTGTCTATATAGCTTTGGGCCTCCTTTTGACTTATCTGCAACTCGCGCGCCAGCCGATAGGCACTGATCCCATAGATGATCCCGAAATTGATCCGCTTGGCAATTCCTCGCTGATAGGCGTTGACCTGCTCCGGAGCCAAGCCGAAAAGCTCCGCTGCCGTCTTGCGGTGTAGGTCCTCGCCAGCCCGGAAGGCGCGCAGTAGCTCCGGATCACCGGAAAGATGCGCCAGCACGCGCAGCTCAATCTGCGAGTAGTCGGCTCCCAGCAACAAGCGGCCCGCCGGGGCGATGAAGGCGGAGCGAATCTGGCCACCCAGCGCTGTGCGCACCGGGATATTCTGCAGATTGGGATCGCTGGAGGAAAGCCGCCCTGTGGTGGTCACGCTTTGATTAAAAGTCGTGTGAATCCGCCCGGTCTCCGGGTTGATGTAACTGGGTAGTTTTTCCACGTAGGTACCGCGCAGCTTCTCCAGCTCACGATATTGCAGGATCAGCTCCGGCAGGGGATGCAGGTCGGCCAGCTCGCGCAACACCTGAGCATTGGTCGAGACGCCGCTCTTGGTTTTTTTAATCGGCTTGATCGGCTTGAGCCGCAGTCGCTCAAAGAGCACCTCGGCCACCTGCTTAGGCGAGCTGGGATTGAACTCGCCGCCGGCCAGCCGGGCCATCTCAGCGCGCAATACTTCGATCTGCTTGTGCAGCTCCCGCGCCTGCTCTTTCAGGATGGCCGGATCTAGCCCAATGCCGGACAGCTCCATCCTGGCCAGCACCGGGATCAGCGGCAGCTCGATCTCCGAGAAGAGCTCCCAGAGCCTATCGGCCCGTAGTTTCTCGCTCAGCGGTCGGCGCAGGCACAGCACCGTCTCGGCATCGGCGACGGAGTAGCGCGCCGCTTCGTCTATAGGAACTTTACTAAATTCCTGTTGGCTTAGCTCTTTATACGGCTGCATGGCGCGATGCAGATAGTGCGCGGCGATCGCAGCTAAGCTCTTGGGGCTGCCCGGCTCCAGCAGATAGGCGGCGATCATGGAGTCGAAAGCGACCTGCCGGAGTTTAATCCCGTAGCGCCGCAATATCTTCAGATCATACTTAATATTCTGCCCTAGGAGCTCTTTGCCGGGGTTCTCCAGCAGCGGCCTGAGCCGAGTGAGGGTTTCTTCCAGCCCCAACTGGGGCGGCGCGCCAAGATAGTCGTGCGCCAGCGGCAAATAGTAGCCGCGGCCCGTCTCTACCGCCAGTGATATGCCGACTATCTGGGCCCGCAGCGCGTCCCGACTGCTTGTCTCCAGATCGAGCGAGATGGCCGGAGCCTGACCCAATCGGGCTAAGAGCACCTCAAATTGCTCCTCGCTAAGCACGATCTCAACGGCGATCTCGGCCGGCCGGAGCGGATCGAGCGCCAGCTCCTGGAGCAGGCTGCGGAACTGCAACTGCTGAAACAGCTCGCGCAACCGCGCTCGGTCGGGAGCATGGCAGCGGCATTTTGCCAGCAATACCGCTGAATCCTGTTCCAAGGGGACCGCTTGCAGTTCGACCAGTTGGCGACTCAGCCTGGCCTGCTCGGCGTAGTTGAGCAAAGCATCCCGCGCGCGCCGATTGCTCACCCGTTCGGCCTGGGCCAGCAACCCTTCCAGTGAGCCGAACTCGCCCAACAGTCGCTTGGCGGTGACCTTGCCGATGCCGGGCACGCCGGGCACGTTGTCCACCGCATCGCCCACCAAGGCCAGATAATCGCCGATCTGCTCCGGTGGCACGCCCAAATGGCGTCGGACCCCTTCCGCGTCCAGCAACTCCAGCGCCTGCCCCGCTCGGCCGGCCGGTCGCAAGAGCTGCACCCGCTCACCCACCAGTTGCATCAGGTCCTTATCACCGGAGAAGATCAGCGCTGGCAGATCCCTATCAGCCCGAACCAGCCGACGAATCAAGGTGGCGATCAGGTCATCGGCCTCGTAACCCGGAGCGGCGAAGTGCGGCAGACCCAGAGCCTCCACCACCTCCTGGATGCGCGGCAATTGCACAGCCAACTCTTCTGCCATCGGCGGGCGCTGCGCCTTATACTCGGCGTACAGCTGATGGCGCCACGTGGGACCGCGCGAGTCGAAGGCCACCGCGGCATACTGGGCCGGATAATCACCCAGCAACTTGAGCAGCATCCGGCTCACCCCGTAGATCGCCCCAGTGGGAAAGCCCTCAGCAGTAGACAGACCTGACATGGCAAAATAGGCCGGATAGATCAGCGAGCCGGCGTCTATCAGCAGCAGCCGCGCTGCGTTAGCTTCGTCTGTGCCTGGATCAGGTGGTCGAGATCGGTCGGCCATTGATGCCTCCTCGGCTGCGCAGCAGATGGCAGAGCGCGATGGCCAGCGCATCGGCCGCATCGTCCGGTCGGGGCAGGGTATTCAAGTTCAGCAGCCGTTGGACCATCGCCTGCACCTGGCGCTTGCCCGCCCGCCCGTAGCCGCAAATCTGACGTTTGACTTCTAGCGGCGTATACCCGCTGATCGGCAACTCATGGCCGGCCAGCAAGATGACCCCACGCGCCTGCGCCACAGCCATCGCCGTAGTGACGTTTTTGCAAAAGAAGAGCCGCTCGACCGCCATAGCCGCTGGCCGCGCTTCGCTGATGAGTGCGCACAGCTCCTCATAAATCATCTGCAACCGGGCCGGATCGGCCTGAGCGGCCGGCGTGCGGATCACCCCGGCTTCGATCAGCCGATAGACACGATCCCCTGAGCCAGGTTCGATCAGGCCATAGCCCACGATCGCCAGGCCGGGGTCTATGCCCAAGACCCTCATGGCAACAGCTTTTTCAGCACGGCCAACCGCGGATCGCCCCACCGTTCCGGTGGACAGTAACATGCTCCCAGATTCAGGTCATGGCCACAGTGGGGGCAAAGCCCCTGGCAATCAGGTTTACAGAGATATTTGGGCTCCAAGGAGTTAAGTATCAAGCTGTGCAGATAAGGCAATAATTCCAGCTCTTTAGCCTGACGAGGATAGAAAAACTCCTCAATCGGCAACCCCTCAGCCCCGGCGGCCGGCTCCTCGCGCAGCACAAGCTGCTGCTCCAACATGATCGGCACCCTGACCGGTGCCAGGCAGCGGCTACAGGAGAGCTCGATCTCGGTGGCAAGATGCAGATCTAGATAGATTAGTTGCTCCTGATAGAGGGCCTGACCCCAGATGTGCAGCGCCTGAGTGAAAGATAAGCGACGCTCGCCCGACCCTGCTTGGCCCCGCTTGGCTATGCTAAGCGTCCCGGTCTGATCGAAAGGCACCATTCGACCCCGTTGTCGCCTGAGTCGCTGTAGTTCAAGCTTGAACATATATCTTTGGTAAGGGCGAAACATTGGCCATAAATGCTTCGCCCCTACTGCTCTCCCTGGACGGCAGCGAGCACCTGGAGCGCCCGCCTGACCGGTCCCACATCGTGGACGCGCAGGATCTGCGCTCCGTGGAGCGCGCCGATCAGGCAACTGGCGATCGTCTCCTCCAGCCGCTGAGAGACCGGACGATGTGTGATAGCCCCCAGGAACGACTTGCGTGAGGTGCCCAGCAGGATCGGCCTCCCCAGTTTAGCCAATTCGCCCAGCCGTCTCAAGATCTCGCTGTTATCCTGAGGTCGCTTGCCGAAACCAATCCCCGGATCAAGGATGATTTGCGCGCGCACGATGCCTCGGCTCTGTGCAAAAGCCAGTCTTTCACGCAAGAAATCGCCGATCTCGCTCATCACATCATCATAGTGTATGAGCTGACTCTGCATAGTTTGTGGGGTACCACGCATGTGCATCAACACCACCCCGGCGCCGGAGGCGGCAACGACCTCGGCCATCTGAGCATCGAAGCGCAAGGCACTCACATCGTTGACCAGCTCAGCTCCGGCTGCCAAGGCCGCCTGCGCGACCGAGGCCTTGTAAGTATCTATTGAGAGAGGCAACTCCGGCAGAGCCTGATGCACAGCGCGCACTACCGGCAGCACCCGCCGCAGCTCTTCCTCCGGCGGAACCGACTGCGCACCGGGCCTGGTGGACTCGCCACCTATATCCAAGATGTCGGCACCCTCTTGGGCCAGCCGCTCCGCCTGACGTAGGGCGGCATCAACTTTAACATAGCGGCCACCGTCGGAGAATGAGTCCGGCGTGACGTTCAAAATGCCCATGATCAGTGGGCGGCCTCCGGGTTGGTCGCTATTCTCGCTCAATGATGGTGGCGATCCCTTGACCGAAGCCGATGCACATGGTGATCAAGGCCCGCTCCGCCTCCCGGCGCTCCAGCTCGTGCAAAGCGGTGGTCATCAGCCGCGCGCCGGAACAGCCCAAGGGATGGCCCAGGGCGATCGCCCCACCATTGACGTTTAGCTTCTCCCAGTCGGCGTCGAGCTCCCGTCCCCAGGCGAGCGGCACCGAAGCGAAGGCCTCGTTGACCTCGAAGATATCGAGATCACCAAGCTGGAGGCCGGCCCGTTTCAAAGCCAGCTGGGTCGCCGGAATCGGGCCGGTGAGCATGATGGTAGGATCAACTCCGATCACCGCCCAGCTCAAGAAATGTGCCTTGGGCTTGAGTCCCAACTCTTGGGCCTTCTCCCTGGAGGTGAGCAGCAGCAGCGCAGCGCCGTCGCTGATCTGGCTCGAGTTGCCGGCGGTGATCACCCCAGCGGGCCGAAAGGCCGGCGCCAGGGTGGCCATCTTCTCCAGGCTGGTATTGCGGCGGATGGTCTCATCCTGTCTGATTAATTCTCCGGCGACCGGCACCGGCACCAGCTCGGCCGCGAAGCGCCCCTCGTCGGCCGCCTGCGCAGCTTTCCGGTGACTTTCCAGGGAGAACTGGTCCAGCTCGCGGCGCGAGATCTTCCATCGCTCGGCGATCCGCTCCGCCGACTCGCCCTGGACTACTATCTCATAGCGCTCGGTGAGCTTGGGATTGAGCGGTCCCAGGTCGGAGGCCATCAGCTCGCGGCTCATGCTCTCTACTCCGCCGGCCAGCACCACCTCGGCCAGGCCGGTGGCGATCTCCTGGGCGGCGAAAGTGACCGCCTGCTGGCCGGAACCGCAGAGCCGATTGACGCTGGTGGCGGCCACCGAGACCGGCAGGCCGGCCGCCAGGGTGATCAGGCGGGCCAAGTTGCCGCCCTGCTCGCCTTTCTGGGTGACGCAGCCGATGATGACGTCCTCTATCAGGCCGGGCTCGATGCCGCTGCGCTCCAGCAGCGCCTGTAAGACGACGATGGCCAGATCATCGGGGCGGATATCTTTGAAGGCGCCGCCGTTCTTGCCCACGGGGGTGCGCAGCGCCTCGATGATGACCGGCTCGCGGAGTCTCATCTTAGATCAGGCCCGCTTCTTGCAGCCCGGCCATCACGTCGCGCAGCAGATCATCGGCGTTCTCGTAGGGAAAACTGGCTCGACCGGAGAGCTTTTGGCTCATCTCCATCGCGGTAAACGATTTGTCACCGGCTTGGAATTGGGTCATCGGCCCTTGGGGCAGGACCGGAAGCAGATCCATCACGCTCTTGACCGGATAGTTGGCCTGGCTAAAGATTTCTTTCAGTTGCGTCTCCAGCTCTTCTCGTGCGGCCATCTTAACTTACACCTCCAGGAAAGATAGAATGCTAGCTATATCTTAGCTGACCGAAAATCCCTCTGTCAAACGGCTGGCGGTCCCTCAGGTCAGCAGTTATTGAAGACTCTTAGACTTAGCGCCCCCAAGGGGAGTCGAACCCCTGTTTCCGGCTTGAAGGGCCAGCGTCCTAGGCCGCTAGACGATGGGGGCCAGCGGACTACTCAATTATAGCCGCCGGTCGGCTGCTGCCGCAACAGAATAGTATTGCATTGCCGAGCGCTCGCTGCTACGCTATAGTGACTGGGCACAAGAGATTGAAAGGGGGAGCTCAACATGCGAGGTATATCGGTCTTCTGGCTCATTGCCGCCGTACTGGCGCTGCTCTGGTTGGTGGTCAGCTCCAACGTGCCACCCAGTCCCCAACTGCTCTTCTATGATAACTTCAATATGACCCTCAAAGGCCAGCCCGACCCGGCCTGGCACCTGCCTCAGTCGGCCAGCTACAAGGCCGCCCGCTGGATCGTCAGCGATCAGGAGAGTTACACCATCGAGAAGGCCCCCCTCGGCCAGCCGCTGCTCAGCTTCACCGGCAGCCCGGACTGGCAAGATTATCGCCTGGAGCTTGATGTCTCTTGGGCCTCCCCTCGCCTGGACAACGCGGTGGTCATCGGAGTGCGGGTGCGCGACGCCGATAATCTCGTGGGGCTCTTCTATCAGCCCGGCCAGCCGGTGCTCTTCAAGACCAAACGGGAGGGCCACTGGCAAGCAGTTGAGGGCCAGCAAGCGCTCCTGCTGCAAGCGCCGCTCAATTCCAACGCCCACCTGACCATCACGGTAGAAGGCGACCGCTATCGCGCTTATCTGGGAGATCAACTGATCGTCAGTGCTACTATCCCTGGCTTCCCCAGCGGCTATATCGCCCTACAGACGGCTATGGCCGATTTCAACGGCACCCCTGTGGCCGCCCAATTCGATAACCTGCGGGTGCTCAAGCTCTCACCTTAAAGGCAAGACAGATATCCTAGCAGCAGCACGCGGCCGTCCTTGACCCGGCCTGTCCGGCCGCTTTAAGCTAAGCAACCATGACTGCTCTGCTTGCGGTGTACACGGCGAGCTTGGTGGGGAGCAGATGGGGGGCCAAATCGCATCCGCAGCAGCTCTACCTGGCCCTGCTGGCCCTGCCGCTGCTCTTGAGCCTGACCCTGGGGATAGCGCCCCGCTTCATCGGCTTGCTGTTGGGGCTGGCCCTGATCCGGCTGATCGTCCGCCTGGGCCGAGGGCGTCCCGCTCCCCTACAAGAGGGGTTCGGCCTCTTGGGACTGGCGCTCGCCGGAGTAATAGCTTTTCAGTTTGGCTTTCGTATCGAGCAGATCACCAACCCTTGGGGGGGAGTTTTCGCCTTAGGCGCGCTCAGCCTGCCGCTTACCGTTCTCTGGACGATAACCATGGGCCGCGCTTTAGGACTGCTCAGCTTGCTTGACCGCAGCGGACGCCTGCTCACCCAGGTCCTACTGGTGGCGCTGAGCGCCCTACTGGTGGTCGAGCTGCTGCAGCGCACCCAAGTGGGGCCGGCACCGCTGGCGCTGGGGTTAAGCCTGTTGGGCTTCCTGCTGGGCAGTTGGCGCCGGCCGCAGGCGCTGAGCTCGCTGAGCAACGAGCTGGGCTTTTGTCTGGCTCTGCTCTCGATCGGCGGCCTGATCAAGGTCAGCACCTCCTTGGCCCTGCTCAGCCCGCTGTTGGCCTTGGGACTACCGCTCTTAAGCAGCCAGCTGGCCATCGTGGCCCCGGCCGGCTGGCACTGGCCCACGGCCCAACTGCTACGCTCTCGCTTGGCTTGGCGGGGGCACCGCTGGCACCTCTCGGCGCTGTTGCTCTATTTTGGCAGCTCATCGCTGGCCCTGCTGCTGGCCGCTCTGGCCCATCCGACCCATCCCTACCTGCTGGGCGCTGGGCTGTTGCTGATACTGATGACCTCTCTCTTGGCCATTCAACCCGGCCTGCTCTGCCGGCCGGCCCTACGCTTTAGCGGTGCCAGGCGGATTGAGCTCTTCGGCGTGCCGCTGGACCGAGTGGGACTGGAGCAGGCAGCCGCGCGGCTGCTCGGTTGGATCAGAGAGGGCAGGGGGCCTCATCTGGTGGCCACCCCGGATACACCGACGCTGATGCGCGCCGGCAGGAATCTGGCCCTCCAGAACGCCTATCGCCAGGCCTCACTGGTGACCGCCGATGGGACGGGCATACTCTGGGCAGCGCGGCTGCTAGGAGCCAGGCTGCCTCAGCGGGTCACCGGCATTGATCTGATCGAGACGGTTTGTCGCCAGGCAAGCGTGGCCTTCAACAGAGGGGATTTCAGGCGCTGTCGACTCTTTCTCTTGGGAGCCCGGCCGGGCGTGGCCGCCGAGGCGGCGGCGCGGTTAGGCAAACGCTATCCCGGCGTCCAGATCGTGGGCACCTGCCACGGCTACTTCAGAGCCGCAGAGACCGAGGCCCTCTTGCAGGAGATACGCGGGACCGCTCCGGATATCCTGCTGGTGGGCCTGGGAGTGCCACGGCAGGAGCTCTGGATGGTAGCCCACCGCGATCAACTGTCCACGCCGGTGCTCATAGGCGTGGGAGGCAGTTTCGACGTTTTGTCGGGGCGGCTGTGCCGGGCGCCCCGCAGTTGGCAAAAACTGGGGCTCGAATGGCTCTATCGCCTGATCGCTCAGCCCCGGCGCCTGCTGCGCCTCTGGCCGCTGCCGCTCTTCTTGGGGCGCCTGCTGCTGGGGCTCTTACGGATGCTGCTCTGAGCGGCTAGCTGCCTCTCCGGCAGCGCTAGCCGCAGCACTTCGGAGATATTGTCCACCAGCTTGAACTGCAAATCGGCCTTGATCGTGGCGGCCACCTCCTCCAGATCACCCTCATTGTGGCGGGGCAGGATGATGGTCTTGATCCCGGCGCGATGGGCAGCCAGTACCTTCTCCCGGATGCCGCCGACGGGCAACACCACACCCCGCAAGGTGATCTCGCCGGTCATGGCCAGCTCCGGCAGCACCGGAGCATCGCTCCAGAGTGAGGCCAGTGCGATGGCGATGGTCACCCCGGCTGAGGGCCCGTCCTTGGGGATGGCTCCGGCGGGCACGTGGATGTGAATATCCCAGCGTTCAAATGATCCGGGGTCCAGGTCCAACCGCTCGGCCTGAGAGCGTAGGTAGCTGAGCGCCGTCTGCGCCGATTCTTTCATCACATCGCCCAGCTGACCGGTGAGCAAGAGGTGCCCCTTGCCGCGCATCCTTGTCGCCTCGACGAAGATGATCTCCCCGCCCACCGGGGTCCAGGCCAAGCCGATGGCCACCCCAGAGGGCTCGGTCCGCTCGGCCAGCTCCCGGAAGTAGCGGCGCGGCCCCAGCCAGGCGACTACCTGGGCCGGGGTGATCTGTCTGGCCAGCCGCTTGCCCTTGCCCCGCACCAGTGCGGTGGCCTGTTTGCGACAGACGGTGGCAATCTCCCGCTCTAAGTTGCGCACCCCGGCCTCGCGGGTATACTCGCGGATGACCTTGAGCAGCGCCTCTTCCTCAAAGCGCGCCTGATTGCGCCGCAGCCCATGCCCCTTGATCTGGCGCGGCACCAGATAGCGCTTGGCGATTTGCAGCTTCTCTTCTTCTGAGTAGCCCGGCAGCTCCAGCAGCTCCACCCGATCGAGCAGAGCCGGCGGGATGGGGCTAGTGATGTTGGCCGTGGCGATGAAGAGCACCCGCGAGAGATCGAACGGCTGATCTATATAGTGATCCTCGAAGCTGTTGTTCTGCTCCGGGTCGAGCACCTCCAGCAGCGCCGCTGCCGGATCGCCCATGAAATCCGAGCGCAGCTTATCTATCTCATCGAGCATGAAGACCGGATTATTGGCGCCGACCCGCTTGAGCCCCTGGATGATCCGTCCGGGCAAAGCGCCGATATAAGTACGGCGATGGCCGCGAATCTCGGCCTCGTCACGCATCCCGCCCAGCGAGATGCGCACGAACTTGCGGCCCAGCGCCCGCGCGATAGATTGTCCCAGCGAGGTCTTGCCCACCCCCGGCGGTCCCACCAGACAGAGAATAGGACTCTTCAAATCTTTTTTGAGCTGCAAGACTGCCAGATACTCCATCAAGCGCTCTTTGATCTTGACCAAATCGAAATGATCTTCGTTGAGTATCCGTTCGGCGCGATCCAGATCGAGCTTATCACGGGTGCTCTTGGACCAAGGCAGCTCGATCAGCCATTCTAGGTAGGTGCGCGCCACGGTATACTCCGCCGAGCCCGGATATATCTCACTCAGTCGCTCCAGCTCTCTCAGGGCGTCCTTCTCGACTTTAGCGGGCATCTTAACCCGCAGCAAGCGCTGGCGTAGCTCGATGATCTCAGGGTTATCTTCCTCACCCAACTCGTGGCGGATGGCCGAGAGCTGCTCGCGCAGGTAGCGTTCGCGCATCCCCTTTTCGATCTCACCTTTGACCTGGGTATGGATCTTGGAGCCCAGCTCCAAGATCTCGGTCTGCTCTTCGAGGAAGCGCAATAGCAGCATCAGCCGCTCTTTGACGTTGAGCGTCTCTAGGATATACTGCTTATCCTCGCTGTCCAAATCGAGGTGATGGGCGATGAAATCGGCCAATTGCCCCGGGTCCTCGAAGGAAGAGAGCGCCAGCTGCAGGGCGCCGGCCTGGGCCGGCACCAACTGGGTCACCCGCTGGAACTGGGTCGAGACCTGCTTAGTCAGCGCCTCCAGCTCTATATCGTACTCCAACTCCGACTCCAGCGGCTGTAGGTTCACGATCAGGTAAGGTTGCTGCTGCGCGACTCCGGTGACCTGGAAGCGGCTAACACCTTGGACGATGAGCAGTGCTGTCCCATTAGGATACTTGATCATGCGCAGCACGCGGCAGATGGTGCCCACCTGATAAAGATCGTCGGGCTGGGGCTTGTCAATCGTACCGTCTTGCTGGGTGAGGGCACCGATCAACCGATCACCGGAGGTGGCGGCGTCAATGGCCAGTAGCGAGGATTTGCGACCCACTGAGAGCGGCAGGGCAGCCTGGGGAAAGACCACAGCGTTGCGCAAGGGCAAGATAGGCAACTGCTGAGGAAACTGCTCCTGTTGGATCTCAATTGCCTGCTCGGAGTGATTGCCCTCCTGTGCTTCAGGGTGAATATTTTGGACGATAGTCTTCTCTTCGCTTGAGTCGCTCATCGCGCTTTGGGTAGCACCACCTTGAGTAACCCCTCCCGACACCGGGCGGAGATCGCCTGGCGCTCTATGGGCAGCGCAAAGCGAATCTCCTTGCGGAAGGGGCCGTAGTTGATCTCCAGCTGAGCGTAGCGTACCGAGGCCGGTTTGGCCGGATCGGAGCGTTCACCAGACAGGGTCAGCGTATCGTGCAAGAAACGGATCTGAAGCGCCTTATGGTCCACCCCGGCGAGCTCCAGGGTGACCACAAAGGCCTCCTCGGTCTCATAGACATCGGTGGGCGGGCTCCAGTCCAGCCCTGACGCCGCACCGGTACGAAAGGCCAGCGTATGATTAAATTGATAGAGGTCGGTTAAGAAGTGCATTGAGCCATTCACTCCCTGCTAGTTACAAGCCGCGACCATTTTAGTCGCTCGGCCGGCGGGCGTCAAGATGTTTCGACCAAATTTTCACAGAGCGGTCACAGACTTTGCATCGCGCCGGGCATAGGATACAATATCTGTCTCGGTAGCAGAGAGAGATATTGGCACTATAGAATCAAAGCAAGAATCAAAGGAGGTCTTGATGATGAAACGCAGTTGGCTGATTTCGCTCATGCTGCTGTTCGCCTTGATCCTGGGAACGACGCTGGGTGTTTATTGGTTGGGCCTACAGGCGCATCCGCCGGCCCTGCAAACGCCGACGGCCGAGGCTGCCCCTCCGGCAGCGGTCTCCCCAGTCTCCAGCCCGCAGCAGAGGACCCCGCCGGCTTCCCCCACCACGACGCTCAACGACACGCGGGAGAACACCATCACCCGCGCGGTCCAAGAGGTGGGTCCCTCGGTGGTGCGCATCGAGGTGGCTGGCTTGAGGCGGACCAACCAGAACCAGTTTTTCGGCAATAACTTCTTCAACACTCCCCAACAGGAGCAACCATTTCAGGCATTAGGCTCCGGCTTTGTGATCGCCTATCGGGGCCAGAGGTACATAGTGACCAACCATCATGTGATCGCCGATGCCAAGCAGATCCAGATCACCACCCCGCAAGGCAGGAAATTTGACGCCAAGGTGATCGGCAGCGATACCACGATGGACATCGCCGTGCTCCGGCCGGAGGGGAGCGGCTTCGATCTGGCGCCACTGACTTTGGGCGACTCGAATCAGGCGATGATCGGCGAGTGGGCTATCGCGCTGGGCAACCCCGAAGGGCTACAAAATAGCGTCACTGTGGGGGTGGTCAGCGCACTGCACCGCAGCATTCGCAAGCCCGATGGCAACGGCAACTTCCGTGATCTGATCCAGACCGACGCGGCGATCAATCCCGGCAACTCCGGTGGACCGCTGGTGGACGCTACCGGCAAGGTCATCGGAGTCAATGTGGCCATCATTCGCCAGGTCCAGGGCATACCGTTAGAGGGGCTCAACTTCGCCATCGCCATCAATGATGTGAAGCAGATCCTGCCCCAACTGATCGAGCGGGGCAAGTTTCAACGGGCTTTCCTAGGCATTACCATGCAACCGGTCACTCCTGACCTGGCCCAGCATTTTGGCGTGTCACCCAACCGAGGCGTGCTGATTGACGATGTCCTGTCGGACACTCCGGCAGCCCGGGCCGGTCTGAAACCCGGCGACGTCATCGAAAGCGTCGGTGGTCAGCCGGTGGCTAGCCCCAAAGATCTGCAGAGCAAGATCACCTTCCGTCCGGTGGGCTCTCAGGTGACCATCGGGCTGATCCGCGATGGCCGGCCGCTGAGCGTTACGGTCACCTTGATGGCCAAACCGGCCAAACTGGCTCAGGCAGGTGTCCAACCGCGGACGGCCCCGGCCCAGCCTTCAGGCACGGCAGCCCTGGAACGGGACGGGATCACCGTGGCCGACTTGACCCCGGAACTAGCCCAGCAGTTTGGAATTTCTGCTGTGCAAGGGGTAGTGATCATTAAGGTCAAATCCAGCAGCGTGGCCGCCTTGGCCGGCCTCAGGCCGGGTGACCGGGTGCTGGAGATCAACCGGACACCTCTCCGTACGGTGAGCGACTGGAACCGGCAAATCCAGAAAACTCCCAAGGGGGAAGGCCTATTTCTCACCATTCAGCAGCGGGGCTCGCCCTACCGCATCTACCTGACCCTGCAATCGAGTCATTAATTTGCACTTGAGCGTGAGCTACAGCAGACGCGCGAGCCGATCCCCAAGTCGCTAGGGGGCCGGCTCGCGTGCCTGTGATCCCTGATGCCCGAATTTGGCATCCCGGGACGGAACTCGCTAAGATAAGCCAGAAGGGGTTATAGGTTAAGATTGAAATTGAGAGGGATGGTGAAGGTCAAGCTCCTTTAATAACTCGACAAGCAGAAGAACCAAGCCTCGCGGACGAGCCGAAGCTATAAGAACATCTAACTGCCTTGGCGTTTTCCTGCAAGAGAGCCAAAGGCAAACTGCTGAATTAACCCCTGGTGGAGACGAGCGGACTCGAACCGCCGACCCCCTGCTTGCAAAGCAGGTGCTCTCCCGACTGAGCTACGTCCCCAAAAAGGGGTGGGCCTAGGTGGAATTGAACCACCGACCTCACGCTTATCAGGCGTGCGCTCTACCCCTGAGCTATAGACCCCTAGCTGGTATTTCCTCTTCCGCGCTCAGTGTAGCGCCTGGGCCACGAGCTGTCAAACTTCCAGCCCGGTCGAGCGGAGAGTTGCCGACGGCCCGGCCCATCGGCTACCCTGAAGGTCAGGAGGAGATCACCATGAGGCTCTATGACATCTCCCGGACTCTCGCCTCCGGCATCGCCGTCTGGCCCGGTGATGCCGCCTTCCGGCGCGAGTTTGCCATGCAGATGCAGCGGGGCGACTCCTGTAATGTGGGCACGGTCACCATGAGCGTCCACACCGGCAGCCATAGCGATGCGCCCCGCCACTTTGATCCGGACGGCCTGGATATCAGTCAGGTGCCCTTGGAAAAGTACCTCGGCCCGGCCACGGTGATCGAGATTCCCGCCCAGGCCGATCGCATCGAGGTGCAGCTCTTGGCAGGCCTGGAACCGGACAAATTGCGGCGGGTGCTCTTCAAGACTCGGGCCAGCGAGCTACCTAGCGCTGAGTGGGATGAATCGTTCGTCTATCTGGCACTGGAGACTGCGGAGCTGTTGGGCCAAGCCGGCACCCTGCTGGTAGGGCTGGACTCGCCCTCGGTTGATCCATTCAGCAGCAAGACTCTGACGACACATAAGCTCCTGTTGCGCGCCGGGATCGCCATCTTGGAAGGGCTTTATCTGCAAGAGGTCCCTCCTGGCGAATACGAGCTGATCGCGCTGCCGCTCAAGCTGCAAGGGTTCGATGGCTCCCCGGTGCGCGCCGTCCTGCGCAGCTGCCCTTAACGCTTGACAAAGGAGGCGTTTGCCGCTATAAACAGGCGATTTGGAGCGTGAACAGTCCCATGAAATTGGCTGAAGCGGACGATGAGGAGCGGCAGGTAGAGTTGGAAGTGGAGATCATCCAGCACCTATGGGAGCAGGGGACTACCACCATTGCCAAGCTCGCGGAGGAGTGGCAGCTGAGCCGTTCCTGCCTGCGTGCTGGCATAGATAAACTGGCGCAGCGACGTTGGGTCTATCAGCTCTGGCCCTCGCCGCAAGGGCAAGATCTATCGGTCTACTCGCTAACCTCGGGGGCAATCCAGAAGCTGCGACAACTCTCAGAAGGACACGCCCGCTATCGGCTCAAGCGGCTCTGGGACGCCTTGCAGCGTGAGCAGCGTGGTTTGCCTAGCCCGATCGTCAAGCTATGAACAAATCATGTATAGGACCAAGCAACGCCATGCGATACTCGCCGTGCTGAGCGGGAACAGCTCTCATCCCACCGCCGAGCAGGTCTACTGCCGGATACGACGCCAGATACCTCATATCAGTCTGGCCACAGTCTATCGCAACCTCAAGCGGCTGGCCGAGGAAGGCTTGATTCTGGAGCTTAGCTTCCCAGATGAGCCCAATCACTATGATCCCTGCACCGAACTGCACTATCACTTCCGCTGCGACCTCTGCGGTTGGATCTATGATCTAGAGAGCTCCCAGGTCCAGATAGCCCACCGGCTCAGTAGCCAAGGGTTCAGCGTGCGCGGTCAGCAGGCCGTCTTCTACGGCGCCTGCGCCAGTTGCCAGACGAAATAACTCCCTTCAAGCCAATATTTGCTCACTAAAATGATAATTATTCCTAAATCCTCCTTGACAAAGTCGGACCGTTTTAGTATGCTTTTTGCCAACCAGGCTATTCACAAGGAGGAAGATGCCACTCTCACAACTATTGCTGCTCGGGGCGATTGCGGGGTTGACGGTCTATTTGGGTCTGCCGGTGGCCTTATTGCGCCACCTCTCCTTGCGCAGCAGAGGCGCGCTCAACGGAGTCGCCACCGGCATCCTGGTCTTTTTGACCATCGAAATTCTAGGCAAGGTGCTGGAGTCTGGCGAGCGGGCTCTGGAAAGCTGGAGCACAGGAGCGGGCAGCTTGTTGTCACTGCTGACCCTTTTGGGGTTGTTGGCCGGTGGTCTGACCTTAGGTTTGGTGAGCATTCCGCTCCTGGAGCGCCGACTGCTGCGCCGCTGGACCCGGCCGGCACCGCCGCTGGGCATCGTCGCTCAGGCGGCACACCTGCCGAGCCGGGCTCGCTCCGCAGTCGAGCTGCAACCCCATGCGCTGGCCCTGATGATCGCGGCCGGCATCGGCTTGCATAACTTCAGCGAGGGGTTGGCCATCGGGCAGTCGGCTGCCGCCGGGGCGGTCCCGCTGGCCCTGCTGCTGATCATCGGCTTCGCGCTGCAAAACATCACCGAGGGCTTTGGCATTGCCGCTCCCTTGGCCGGGGAGAGGCCCTCGCTCCAGTTCCTCCTGTTGGCCGGCCTGATCGCCGGCGGCCCTACTTTCTTGGGCACGCTGGTTGGGGCTAGCTGGAGCTCCGAGCCGGCTTCCATCGCCTTTCTCTCACTCTCCGGCGGAGCCCTGCTCTACGTCATCGCCGAGTTCTTTCGCTTGGGGCACGCTATGTTGGCCAAGGTCCCCTTCATGCTCAGTGTGGCCGGTGGCTTTCTCCTCAGCTACCTGACCGAGCTGGTCCTCGTCCTGACGCTGGGTGGCTAGGCAGCCCCCCTCTCGCTCAGCTTGACGCCTCGCCCCTCCGTCCCTACAATGGGCCAACTCGCTTGGGGAGGATGAGGTATGCACCCGATTCTGTTTCAGGTCGGACCGGTGACCGTACGTTGGTACGGTCTGATGTATGTGATCGCCATCATCGTAGGGATTTTCCTGACCCGCTATCTGGTCAAGCGGCGCAGACTGGCGATCAGCCTCGATGATATTCTGGACTTCGTGCTCATCACCATCCCCATCGCCATCATCTTCGCCCGGCTCTACTACGTGGCCTTCCAGTGGAACAGCTATTATTCCTTGCATCCCGGTGATATTTATAAGATCTGGCAGGGCGGCCTGGCCATCCACGGTGGTCTGATCGGTGGCGCCTTGGCGCTGTGGATCTTCGCCCGCTGGAAGAAGTTCTCCTACTGGCAGTTCGCAGATATGGTCGTGCCCGCGGTGATCCTGGGACAGGCCTTGGGGCGCTTCGGCAACTTCATGAATGGCGACGCCTATGGCACACCAACCAACCTGCCTTGGGGGCTCTACTTCCCGGCCCAGAGCCCGGCCGGCATGCGCTACTGCCCCGGCACCCTCTCCGACACCTGTCAGATCCCCCTCCACCCCACGATGCTCTATGAGCTAATCGGGAATCTAATGATCTTCGGCATATTATGGTGGCTGGGCAGAAAGCGCTTTCGTGCCGGTTTTCTGACCTCGGCCTATCTGATTCTTTATTCGGCGTTGCGCTTTGTGGTGGAGATCTTCCGTGGGGATAGCCTCTATTATCCGGGCTTTTGGTTCATCGCGCCCGACACGCTCAAGGCTGCTCAGGTCATCAGTGTCTTGCTCATCGTGCTCTTCGGCGCCTTCATCGTGGCCCGCAAACTCTATCGGCGCGAGCAGCCCTCGGCCGACCAGCCGGCGAGCTAGGAATATCTCAGTGCCGGTGCCTCGCTAACCGCTGAGTCTGGGAGCCCCTGACCAGGGTTGGCGCAACACCGGCCGGGAACTGGGGACTGCAAGCCTTGCGCGTCCCACAACTGTTGCAGCGGGGCTAGTGGACGTGGACGACTACGCGCTCGACGGCAATCAGCAGCTTGATGCTCAGGGCCGGGCGTCAAACGCTCTTTGCCTGGACAGACGTTATAACTCATGCAAATCAGGGGTACCGCACTTTGAGCATTTCAACCGAGCACACCCAGCTCATCTCGCGTTTTGTGCAGGAGCTCTCGCTCGCCGGGGGACAGACGCGCCAGGTGCATGATCTGGCTCAACTGGTCTCCGCAATCGCAGATATTCTGCGAGAGCGCCAGACCGGTCGTCTACTTGTGGCTGCCGATAACTTGATCACCGAGCTGGACCTGGTCACTCGGCTAAGAGCAAAGGGCATTGAAGTGATTACCAGCGATGAACCGGCACAAGTAGCGCAACTCGAAGTGGGACTCACCGGGGCATTGGCCGCGGTGGCCAGTTCCGGAACGCTGCTGCTGGCCGGTGGAGCCTCACTGGCCAGTCTGCTGCCACCCTTGCACCTGGCCCTGATCCGCGCCGAGCAGATCGAACCCGATTTGACCGGCGTCTGGCCCCTGCTGGGCCAAGCGATCCGCACCGGCGAGCGCGAGCTCTGCCTGATCACCGGGCCGAGCAAGACCGCTGACATCGAGCAGACCTTGGTCCAAGGCGTCCACGGTCCAGGCGAGCTGATAGTGATTATCCTCAGTGAAGATGAGCCGGGAGGACAACCATGAGCCGAAAACGCGATTTGGCTGCAGAGATACTCCGAGCGGTCGCCGACGAGCAACTGCAGCACAGCCTGAACTCACTGGGCGAGCGGCTGAATATGCTGCGGGCGGCAGCCTTCCCCGATCGTCAGGAATATGAAGCGCTGCGCCGGGAGGCCCGCCGGATCAAAGAGGAGACGATCGCTCATCTGGACAAGTACCTGGCCCAGTTGCGTGCGCAGGTCGAAGCGCAGGGCGGCAAAGTCTTTCTGGCCCAGGATGGGACCGAGGCCGCAGCATACATCACGCAGTTGGCCTCGGCGCGCGGCGTAAGCGCACCCATCGTCAAGGCCAAGTCCATGACCGCCGAAGAGATCGAATTGAATCGAGCCCTGATCGCTCAAGGCTTGCAGGTGCTCGAGGTAGATCTGGGCGAGCGGATCATCCAGTTGGCCGGGGAGAAACCGGCGCATATCATCGGACCGGCCTTCCACAAGAGCAAGGAGGAGGTCCGGCGGCTCTTCGCGCGCTGGCTGGAGATTCCTGAGGGCGATATTCCCCAGGGCATATCGGCGATTACCGCCCTGGCCCGCAGCGCCCTACGCCAGAAATTCTTGCAGGCCGAGATGGGCATCACCGGGGTCAACTTCGCAGTCGCCGAGACGGGAACGATCGTATTGGTCGAAAATGAGGGCGATATTCGTATGACCACCAGGCTGCCGCCGCTGCATGTGGCCCTGATGGGGCTCGAAAAGGTCATCCCCACCCTGGACGACTTGCGGGTCTTCTTGGAACTGCTGCCGCGCAGCGGCACCGGCCAGAAGTTGACCAGCTATGTCTCACTGCTCACCGGGCCGCGCCGAAGCTCATCCGGCGAGCGGCCAGAGCCTGAGCGCGAGTTCCATCTGGTGCTGCTGGACAACGGGCGCAGCCGGATGCGCGCCGACCCGGCGCTGCGTGAGGCGCTCTATTGCATCCGCTGCGGAGCCTGCATGAACACCTGTGCGCCCTATCTGGGCGTGGGCGGCCACGTCTACGGCGGCCAGACATATATGTCCGGCATCGGCAACGCCTGGGAGGCCGGAGTGCATGGGTTGGAGGAGGCGGCCGGCTTCAACGAGCTCTGCACCACCTGCGGGCGCTGCACCGAGGTCTGTCCGGTGAAGATAGATATCCCTTGGTTGAACACGGTCATACGCCAGCGGGCAGGCTCGCTTACCGGCCGGGCGCGCTGGCAGCGCTGGCTGATCGGTCGGGTTGATCTATCGGGCCGCTGGGGCAGTTATACCGCTCCGCTGAGCAACTGGTTGGTGCGGGCTAAGCCGCTGCGCCTGCTGCTGGAAAAGGTGCTGGCCCTGGACCGGCGACGCCGGCTGCCCGCTTTCCGGCGTCCGACTTTGGAGCAACGCTTCCGGCGTCATCGGCCGGCCCGGAGTGATGGTCCGCTGCAAGGGACCAAAGTCGCTCTCTTGCCCGACTGCTTCACCAATTATTATCAGCCGGAGATCGGCCTAGCAGCGATCGAATTATTGGAGCGGCTGGGCTGCTCGGTCGAGTTGGCGCCGCGACGCTGCTGCGGGCGCGGGTTGCTCTCCCAGGGGCTGATCGAAGAGGTCAAGCCCTTGGCGCGGCGCAGCATGGAAACATTGGAAAGACTCGCGGGTCAGGGCTATGAGCTCGTGGGCGTCGAGCCCAGTTGCCTGGCAGCCTTGCGGGGTGAATATGCCCATATTATTGGGAGCAAGCGCGCCGCCAGGCTGCGCCCACATCTCTGGGAGATCTTGGAATATTTGCAGCATTGCCACCTGCCCCCCGAGCTCTTTGCCGGGCCGGAGCAGCAGCTGGTCTACCACGGTCATTGCCAGCAGAAGGCCATAGGGGCCAATAGAGCAGCTATAAGTCTATTAGCAAATATTCCGGGCGTAAAGCTTAAAGTAGTCGAGGTGCCCTGCTGCGGCATGGCCGGCTCGTTTGGCTATAAGCGAGATTTCTATCAGCTATCGATGCAATTAGGACGACGGCTGACCAAGAAACTGGAAAAGCTCGAGGGTCAGATTGTTCTGTGTGGCAGCTCCTGTCGCGCCCAGGTTGAAGAACTGAGCGGACGGTCGGTCAGACATCCGCTGGAACTGCTGTTGGAACGCCTGAAATCAAAAGAACTGTCAGGGCCTGGCGGCCACGATGAAGAGCCAGTTGCGCGGGACAAACTGTAGCTTCAGCTCTGCGAAAACCTGGGTGACTGCCTGCTGCAGCGCCTGTCGCCCGGCTTCCAGCGGCACACCGGGCAGGGCTCCGGCGATGAAATCCTGAAATTGGCTGATCCCTAGCCAGCCCTCCAAGGGCACTGCGACCGGCTTGATGAGCTCTTCCCGCAGGGTGAAGCCTTGGGAGTGCAGCAGCTCAACATACTCGGTCGAACTCAGCTGCCGGCGGGACTCGACTTTAGCGGCTTTGTCGGGCATGAGCTGATAGCGGCTGCGCAAGGTGCGGATGGCCCGATACATCCAGCGACGGTAGAATATAGCTGTTTCTTCCGGCTGAGCGCCGGCGAAGAAAGTGGTGTTGAAGGCAAATACGCCACCGGGTCGCAGGATGCGCAGCGCCTCAGCGGCGATCTCCTCCTTCTGGGCCATCATGTGGATGGCATTGCAGAGGATGACCGCATCCACCCGTTCGCGCACCAGGCCGGAGAGCTGCTCCGCCTGGCCTTGGACCAGCTTGACCATCTGATTGCGGGCCTCTGCCAGTTTGGCTCGGGCCTGTTGCAGGGCCTCGGCGGAAGAGTCTATGGCGATGACCAAGCTCTCCCGCATACCCTGTAATTTTTGCAGGATCAGTTGGGTCACCGCTCCGGTGCCGCAGGCCAGATCCACTATGTGTTGGCCTGGCTTGATGGCGCAGCTATTTACCAAAGCCTGGTTTACTTGGCGATAGAAGGACTGTTCCGCGAAGCGCACAAAGGAGTAATTAACCGATTCTGGGGTCATGTTGCCCTCCTGTTCCGCTGACACTAGCTTAGCCGCACCTCTTCCTCTTGGACCAGGTTCTCGAACTGCTGCAACCGCTGGCGCAGGCGGGTATGTCGCAGCTTTTCCAGAGCCTCCTTTTCGATCTGGCGGATGCGCTCACGGGAGAGATCGAACTCCTTGCCCACCTGTTCAAGGGTGAGCGGCTGTTCGCCATGCAGGCCGAAGCGCAGCTCCAGGATGCGTCGCTCGCGATAGCTCAGCTCACGCAGCACCGCCCAAAGCTCTTCGATCTGCAACTCGCTGAGCGCATCGTGCATCGGCGAAGGGGTCTGCTTGCTGCCGATGAAGTCACCCAGCGTGCTGTCTTCGTCGTCGCCGATGGGCTCTTCGAAGGAGCGGGTATAAGGGGTGATCTTCTTGGCCCGTTCGATCTCTTCCAGGGGCATGTTGAGCAGTTGGGCGATCTGCTTGCGCGTAGGCGGGGAGCCATGATGCTGCACGTACTCCTCCTCCACCTTGTAGATCTTGCGCATCAGGTCGAGCATGTGGGTCGGGATGCGGATAGTGCGGGCCTTGTCGGCGATGGCCCGGGTGATCGCCTGACGAATCCACCAGGTGGCATAGGTGCTGAACTTGTAGCCTCGGGAGGGGTCGAACTTTTCGATGGCCTTCATCAGGCCGATATTGCCCTCTTGGATCAGGTCGAGCAGCGGCATGCCACAGCCCTTATGCCGCTTGGCGATCGAGACGACCAGCCGCAAGTTGGCCACGGCCAATTGCTCGCGGGAGCGCTCATCGCCTCGTTGCACACCCTCGGCCAGATGAACCTCTTCCTCGCGGGAGAGCAAGGGCACCTTGCCGATCTCTTGCAGGTAGAGCTTCACCAGGTCCTCAGAAAGATTTCGCTGACCCACGTTCTCCTCCCTTAGTGATCTCTGGATGGGAAAGGCTGCCTCGCTCGGTGGTAGTGCTTCTTCCTCCGGAACGAAGGTCTCCGCCTCACCCGTTTCAACCAGCATTTCCAAGCCAATCTCTTCGCTCATCAGCATCGTCCTCCAGCGTTAGTGACCTTAGGAAAAGGCAATAACCTCCCGCTGCTGCCAACCGGAGGCTACCTCACTTATCACTCTTGTTTTCATGCGGTATAATCTAGCGCGCTTATTATATGGGCTAACGGCCATTTTGTCAATAGCAGGGAGCTTCAGTCGTCGGCTAAACCCATCGCTTCGGCGACCAGTTCAGCGATGTCTCGGTCGCGCAGCCCGGCGCTAGCCCCCTCGGCCTTGGCGGCGATGCCGTCCTCCAGCATGGTCAGGCAGAAGGGGCAGGCGGTGGCAATCGTGTCCGGTTGGACCTCCATCGCTTGTAGGATGCGCAGCTCGTTGACCCGCTTGCCCGGCTCCTCCTCCAGCCACATCAGCCCTCCGCCGGCGCCGCAGCACATCCCTCGCTCGCGGTGGCGCTTCATCTCCACCCGCTTGCTGCCCGGAATCGCATCTAGCACCTGGCGCGGCGGCTGGTAAACCTGATTGTAACGCCCCAGATAACAAGAATCATGATAGGTTATTACCGAGTTGATCGGCTGTTTTAGCTCAATGCGCCCCTGCTCGATCAGCTCGGCGATCAACTGACTATGATGTATGACTTCGTACTGCCCGCCGAAGTCGGGATATTCGTTCTTAAAAGTATTAAAGCAGTGCGGACACAAGGTCAGGATGCGCTTAATGTTGTATTTGGCGAGCGTCTTCACGTTGCGCTCGGCTTGAATCTGGAAGAGATACTCGTGGCCGCTGCGCCGGGCCGCGTCGCCGGTGCAGCTCTCCTCCGCGCCCAAAATGGCGAACTTGACCCCGGCAGCATTGAGTATCTTGACCAGACTGCGAGCGACCCGCTGGTTGCGTGGATCGAAAGCCGTCGCGCAGCCGACCCAGAACAGATAGTCGAGTTCCTGAGCTTGCCCGTCCAGCTCACTTAAAATCGGGATATCCAGCCCTTTAGTCCACTCCAGTCGCTGATCGGCGGTCAGGTTCCAGGGGTTGCCCCGCCCGTCCATGCCCTTGAAGAACTCGCCGAAGAGCTCCGGATATTTGTCCTGAATCATCACCTCATTACGACGTAGGCCTTGGATTTTGACCAGCTGATCTATCTGGACCGGGCAAGCCTCCACACAGGCCATGCAGGAGGTGCAGGCCCAGATCTCCTCCGGCTGCACCGAGAGACCCATGATCCGGCGCGGCTGGCGGGCCTTCCCGAAGACCGGCAGCTCTCCGTAAGCCTGGTCGCGGATCTCCAAGATGATCTCTTTGGGCGAAAGGATCTTCCCCGAGAGGTAGGCCGGACAGTTGACCTCGCAGCGGCCGCACTCGGTGCAGTTAAATAAGTCCAGCATATCTCGCCAACTGAGGTTCTTGATCGTCTCCAGCCCCAGAGGCTCCTCGCGCTCGAAGGCCCCTTCCACGTCGAGTTTTTCCATCCGACCTTCCGGCGTCGTGCGCACGAATAGAGTGTTGAAGAACGCGGTGATGACGTGGAAGTGCTTCGAGATGGGTAGGTAATTCAAGAAGGCCAAATTGGTGATGATATTGAGCCAATAAGCCCCCAGATACCAGCCGGCCAGCAGTTGGGGCGAGTCGCCGGCATAGAGTCCGGACAGAGCACTGGCCAGCGGTGCTCCCCAACGGCGCGGATGGCCTGAGGTAGCGTCAATGATCACATCGGTGACCATCAGGATCAGGATCATCCACAAGATGGCATAGCCCCCCCAGGAGATGGTCAGACGCGGCACCCGCAGCAGCCAGCGGCGATAGAAGGCCACCAAGATGGCCAGCGTCACCAGGACGATGAAGGCCTCTTTCACCAGATTATAGAGATCGCCGATCGTGTTGTCTGGAATGGCCCAGTTCCCGTTGAAGCCGATCAAAAAGAGCTCAATGGTACGGATCATGTAGACCAGAAATCCCCAGAAGATCAGCGCATGCACCAGACCGGCGACCCGTTCCTGCAAGAGGCCCTTTTGGCCCAGGAAGTAGAGCAGGACGTTCTTCAGCCGCGCCGGCCAATCGTGGAAGCGGTCTTCGGGGCGGGTGGCCAAGCGCAAGAGCTGCCAGCGTTTCCAGAGCACATAAGCGAAGAGCCCCAGGCCGACTATGAGCAGCAGTGCCAGCCAGAGCCGGCCGCTCAGGCCTAAAAAGATGAACTGAGTTGGTTGCATGGCGGCTAGGATAGTGCTAGCTGCCTGGCTCTGTCAATTCTGGGCTGAGCGCTGTTGCACCGGATGCGAGCAAAGTTTATCGTATGTTGGAGTCGGGCAGAGCAGAGGTGAGTGGTGATGAAGGCCGAGGAGCAGCGCGACAGATCGGAGTGGCACCGGGTCGGAAGGCTAGGTGGGCTGCCGCTCTATCGCAACCGGCGGACGGGTGAATATGCCATTGAGGCCGATTATGAGTGGCTGCGGGCGCTCTCGCCCCAGGAGGAAGAGCTATTGCGCGAGCAACTCCAGCAAGGAGAAGAGCAAGATCATCATGACCACTAATCTATCGCCGGAATTTTTAGCGGCACAGCGGCGCTATCGCGAAGCTCCCACGCCGGGAGACAAGCTGGCGGCCCTCAAGGAGATGCTCTCCACCATCCCCAGGCATAAGGGCACCGAACGGATGCGGGTAGATCTCAAGGCGCGCCTGAGCAAATTGCAGCAGCAGCTCGAGCGCCAGCACTCTAAGCGCACGGTGCGCAGCTCGCCCTACGAGCATATCGAGCGCCACGGCGCCGGGCAATTCGTGCTGGTCGGCTTGCCCAACTGTGGCAAGTCCCGCCTGCTGGCATCCCTGTCGGCCGCCCGCCCCGAGGTGGCCGACTATCCCTTCTCGACTTTCACTCCCACCGTAGGCATGATGAGCTTCGAGGACATCCAGATTCAACTCATCGACCTGCCGCCGCTCTCCGACTTCACCGAGGGCTGGGTCTATGGGCTGATCCGCCAGGCCGACGCCATAGCCCTGCTGGTTGACCTATCCGCTTCCGACCCTGAAGCCGAGCTGCTCGAGGCCCTGGCGCTGCTGGAGGGTGCACGCATCCACTTGGTGGATCATCTGCCGCAGCAGCCCCTCTCAGGTACGGTCAAGCGGGCGCTGCTGCTGGGCAGCAAGAGCGACCTGCCCGGTGCCTCAGAGCATTTTAAGGCCCTGCAGGACAGTTATAGCGATCAACTACCACTGATCGCCATCTCGGTCGAGCAACGCTCGGCACTAGAGACGCTGCGGCGTGCCCTCTTTACACGCCTAGAAATCGTGCGCGTCTACACCAGGAAGCCGGGCGAGCCGCTCGTCAGGGAGCGTCCCTACACCTTGCCGCGCGGCAGCACGGTGCTGCAGGCGGCCAAACAGGTGCACTACCAGTTGGCAGAAAAGCTGGATTATGCGCGCTTGTGGGGCTCCGCCCAGTACGACGGCCAGCGAGTGGAACGGGACTATGTGGTGCAGGACGGCGATCTGTTGGAGTTGCACGGTTGAGACCGGCTCCAAACTGCCCGATGGCGCCGCTTGCAGACCGGGGCGAGCCTCCCTATGATAAGCTAATGAGAAGCAGCAGAGCAATTGGCATCAAGGAGGGATAGCGATGCTTACCCAACAGGACCTGGAGCGGCTGGTGGCCCTCGAGGCGAACCCGGTGCTTAGCGTTTATCTCAACGTGGATCCGGCCGGGCAGCAGGCCGGGCGACCGGGCCATCGTCTCCGCTGGAAGAGCGCGCTTAAGTCCCTGCAAGAGGGTCTGCCGTCGGAAGAGCAGAAGCGCTTAGCTCCTATAGCAGAGGAGTTGGGCACATACCTGCAAAACCATCGCCCGCAAGGGCGAGCCTGGGTGCTCTTCTGGGGGATGTCCAGCCTGCTGGCAGAGTTTCACTTGCGGGTCCCGGTGGTGGACGAGGCTCAGTGGGGACGGCCCAGCTTGGTCCAACTGGAATGGCTGCTCGCTGAATATCCGCCCTACGGTGTGGTACTGGTCGACTCCCAGCGGCTGCGCTTCTTCTATCTGGCCCTAAGTGAGATTCGCTCCGAGGGGGAGCGCAGCTTGTCCGAGGAGATGAGCCAGGGCGGCGGCCAGGAAGCCCCAGCGGTGATAGCTGCGGCGGCTAATCCCAGCCGCGGCGCGGCCGGCGGTGGAGATCAGAAAGAGGCCTTCGAGGCGCGGCTGGCCGCTCAGACCCGCAACTTCTGGCGCAGCGCTGCCCAAGAGCTGCGTGATCTACAGCAAACCCAGGGCATCAAAGCGGTGGTGCTCGCCGGCCCCAAGGAGGTCAGCGAGCGCTTTCTGGAGGCTTTAGCTCCCGGCAATTCTCTAGGCACTTCTCTAGAAATCATCGGCCATCTGCCGCTGAGCTCAGATGCCTCACCGCAGGAGATCTTGGCCAAGAGCCTGCCCCTGATCGAAGCTCAGGAGGAGCGGCGCCAGCAGGGACTGGTCGCAGAACTATTGCAACGCACCGCCCAGAGTCAGAGCGCCAGCCTGGGACTGGGACCGACCTTGAAAGTACTGCAGAGCGGGCGGGTGGCCCAATTGATCCTGACCCATGACCTGGAGGCGCCGCTGAGCGAATGCGCCGCTTGTCAATACAGTTTCCTGGCCAGCTCCGCCGATTCCTGTCCACGTTGCGGCTCAAGCGGCCTGCAAGCGGTCTCGCTGCGGGTGTTGCTCCCCCTGCTGGCCCGACGGCATGGAGCCAAGCTGGAGGTGCTCCACGGCCAAGCGGCAGAACGGTTGGCCGCCCAGGGAGGCATAGGCGCGCTCTGGCGCTATTAATGGCCCAAATCCTGCGCGAGCTGAACTTCCTCAGCTTCGACGGCTTCGAGATTTATGGCCACCTGAGCCTGCCGCAGGGCAACGGGCCCTTCCCGGCCGTTGTGGTGCTCACCGGTGGACTGGGCGGGGCCAAGGATGAGTTGGGCCGCTATGTCAAGCTGGCCGAGCATCGGCGGCTGGTGCCCCAAGGCTTGGCCGTCTTTACCGTGGATCATCGTGGCAGCCCCGGTCACGGTCCGGCCTTCGCCGCGCGCCAAGATTTGGGGGGTGCTGATCTGTCAGACGTGCTGGCGGCAACCCGCTTTTTGAGCGCTCGTGAGGAGATAGACTCAGATAGATTGGCGATCTTGGGTAGCAGCCGGGGTGCCTACCTGGCCGCCTTGGCCCTGGAGCAGGCCCCCTACTATCGCGCCGCGGTGCTGATGATGGGCTTCTATGATTTAGAACGCTTCTTGCGCTATGAGCGAGCGCATCGCGGGGCGGACTCTCCCTTTGTCAAACACTTCGGTCGGTCTTGGGAGGAGCTGCTGGGCCTCTTTCCCGTGCGCGATCGCTCGCCGATTCGCTTCGCCGATCGGGTGAGTTGTCCGGTGCTGCTGATTCATGGCCAGCGAGACCGGATCGTACCGCCTGAGCAATCCCGGCTTTTCCATCAAGCGTTGCAGCAGGCAGGCCACACCAGCCGGCTGATGCTCATCCCGGAGCTAGAGCACGGCTATTCCCAGGATACGCCGCTGTGGGAAGAGGTCTGGCGGCTGACCGGGGAGTTCCTGGCCGAGACACTGGGGCTCTGAGCTTGCCGGCAGGGTACGCTTGACGGACTGGAGCGCATCCAGTACCCTGAGATCATGCCGGTCCCATCGTCTAGTGGCCTAGGACGCTGGCCTCTCAAGCCGGTAACAGGGGTTCAAATCCCCTTGGGACCGCCAGATGTTAACACGAAGAGCCTTTCTCAAGAGTGCCGGTGTTCTCGGCGGCGTCCTACTGCTGAGCGGCTCCGCTCGGCTGGCGGCCGGAGGCTCAAGCCGGTCGGCTCAGAACAACTGGCCTACCTTCCATCATGATCTGGCCCGCACCGGCCTGACCGCTGAAAAAGGCCAGGTGCTAGGCCCCACCCAGCTATGGCTCTCCGGCACCTCAGGTCTCAACGAGTCCTCGGCAGCCATCGGCGACATCAACGGCGACGGTCAGGCGGAGGTGGTCATCGGCTCCTTCGATCACCATGTCTATGCCGTCTCCGGTGCCACCGGCCGACCCGTCTGGCCTAAGCCCTTCAAGACGGGCTACTGGGTCTGGTCCTCGGCGGCCATCGGCGACATTGACAATGACGGTCAAGTGGAAGTAGTCATCGGCTCCAACGATTATTATTTATATGTGCTCAACGGCCGCGACGGCACGCTCAAATGGTCCTATAAGACGCTGTCCGAGGTATGGTCCTCCCCGGCACTGGTCGACGTAGATGGCGACGGGCAGGTGGAGATCATTTTCGGCTCAGATCGGATTTATGCCCTCGACGTGCGCACCAGGCGTCCCAAATGGTCGCGTTTGACCGAGACCAGCATTTTTATCTCCTCGCCAGCGGTGGCCGACATCGACCGAGACGGTCAGCTGGAAGTGGCTATCGGCGTGCTGGACAACCGACTCCATCTGCTGGCCGGGCGAGACGGCTCGGTCAAGTGGACCTTTCCCGCCGGTGGTCCGGTAGAATCTTCGCCGGCGCTGGGTGACGTCGACGGCGATGGCCGGCTGGAGATATTTTTCGCTGCAAGCCAGCAGGGCATCTATAGCCTGGATAGCGCCGGCCGCCAGCGCTGGTTCTTCAAGACCGGGCAAGACGTGCGCGTGCCCCAAAATCGCGCCCGTATTCGCTCTTCGCCGGCGCTAGCCGACATCAACGGCGATGGTCAGCTAGAGGTGGTCATCGGGGCGAACGATGGCCATATCTACGCGCTGCAGGCCGGCAGCGGGAAGCTACTCTGGCAGGTTACCATCGGGAATTATGTCGAGTCTTCTCCGACGGTGGGCGACATAGATAGCGACGGCAAGCTGGAGGTCCTCTGCGGCACCCACAATCGCTATATGGTGGTGCTGGAGGGGGCCACCGGACGGGAGAAGTGGCGCTTTTCCCCCAAGGGCAGCCAGGAGATCGTTTCCTCTCCCTCGCTGGCGGACATAGACGGTGATGGCCTGCTGGAGGTCGTCATCGGCGCCAACAGCAACGCCTTCTATGCCCTGGGTTAGCGCTAGGGCTGATAGACACTCATCTCTTCAGCGGGATTAACAACAGGAAGGCAGGTAGGGAAGGCGGGGATGATACCCGCCTTCCCTAAATGAGGTTAGCAACCACAGAAGGGGTTTCGGTTTCCCTCGCCCATGGGGACTCGCACCCCGACCGGTTCCAGGCTGGGGAAAAATCCACGTCGAAGGAGGTTGGCAGAAGCGACGTGGCAAAACCCTGACCTTGCGGGCTGTTGGCCCTGGGATCCGGCTGACAACTGATCACGGACTTTCACGGCTTATCCCTCCTATGAGCGATCATCGTCATCGAGTCTAACCACTCGGCCGCGGGGGCCGAAGGACTCCGGTCTACTCGTGAGGACGGCTCTGTCGCTTGCTGAAGTGCTCGGTGTCCTTCAGGCAAACAGCTCAAAAAGAGCGCGATCGCTCGTCGGCGAGAAGATATCCCTTCTTCGCTTGCTGCGGAGAGTATACTCCGGTTGCAGGTGGAAATCCAATGCCCCGCAGGTGAAAATTCGGTGCCAACTCCGGCCGACTAGGCCGGGGGCAGCTCGGCGACCCGCCAGTAGTCGAGCACCGTATTGATGATCTTGAGAAACTCCCCGGAGCTGGGCGGCTTGGTGATGTAACCCGCCGCGCCCGAATCGTAGGCCTTGACCATGTCCTTCTCGTATTTGCTCACGGTGAGGACGATGACCGGGATGCGCCGTAGATGCTCATCCTGCTTGATCTCAGCCAGCACCTCCTGCCCGTTGATCTTGGGCAGATTGAGGTCCAGCAGGATCAGGTCAGGTCGAGGCACGCCGGCGAAGTGCCCTCGCTGATAGAGAAAATCCAGCGCCTCCTGGCCATCGCGCGCCACCGAGAGCTCGGTCTTGATCTGCCCCTTCTTCAGCGAGCGCTCGGTAATGATCACGTCGTTGGGATTGTCCTCGACCAGGAGGATGTGCAGCTTTTTGCTCTTCACACTCGATCACCCTCTGTGATGAGGCGTTGCGCCAGCAACGCCGGTTTGTAGGACCCTCTGGGCAAAGTGAAATGGAAGACGCTCCCCTCTCCCGCTGGGGACTCTGCCCAGATTCGTCCCCCCAACTCTTGGACGATCCGCTTACAGATGGCCAGCCCTGCCCCGGTGCTCTCGTAATCATCGCCCGGCTCAAGCCGCTCGAAGAGCTCGAAGATCTTGTCCAGATAACGCTCATCTATGCCGATGCCGTTGTCGCGCACGCTGAAGTGATATCCCTCAGCCTCGCGCTGCCAAGCGAGCTCGATCAGCTTGCGCTCTTTGCCGTTATATTTGATGGCGTTGGAGATCAGGTTGCTAAACAGTTCGGCCAGGCGGGTGCGATTGGCCATCACCTTGGGCAGATCGGGGGCGATGTGCAGCTCCACCTGGGCCAGGGCGCCCTCCAGATTCTCGCGCACCTCGGCCAACAGGTCGCTCAGGTCGATCTCTTCCAATAAATCGCGCTGGGCCCCGATGCTGGACAGCTTGAGCAGGTCGTCAATCAGGTGCTTCATGCGCGCGGCCGAGCGCCGCATCGCCCGCAGATATCCTGCCCCTTCTTCGCCCAGGGCCTGCGGATAGTCTTCCAGCAGGTAGCCACCGAAGATCTCGATGGTGCGCAGCGGCTCCTTGAGGTCATGCGAGACCACATGACTGAACTCCTCCAGCTTGCGGTTGCTCTCTTCTAAGCGCTCGGTCTTTTCGACCAGCTCGCGCTCCAGCAGCTTGATCTCAGTGATATCTATATAATGATCTATGCGGCCACCCCGGTAGCGATCGGTCTCTATCGGCAGGCTGCGGAACTGCAAGATGCGCTCCTGACCGCCCCGACGCAGGCTGAAGACGAAGCTGTCCACCCCCGCCTGGGTGATGCGCCCGAAGCTCTCCGGATCGTCGGGCAGGGGCGCCAGTCCGCGCAGCAGCCGCCCGATCTCCAAGCCGGTCATCTCGTCACGGTCCATATCGAAGAAGTAGCCGATGGTTTGGTTGGCCCAGATCACCTGGCGCTCAGCGTCCAGCATCATGATGCCGGTATCCAGCGTATCAATGGCATCCTCGATCAGATAGCGATAGCGCGCCTCCACCTCACAGAGCCGCTGCTCCAGCTCGGCGCGCTCGGAGATATCACGCATCTCCAACGCCAACCGCTGGGTATTCAGGCGCACGATGCGATATTCCATCGGCAGGGCCTGCTTCTCCCAGGAGATGACCCGCAGGTTGTTTCCGCCGGACTCGCCATGCAGATAAGCCCGTTCCAGCTCCTCGCGCAGCCGCTCCAGGTCATCAAAGTGCACGAACTCGGCCAGATGCCGGGGATGGCCTAGCTGCTCTTTGGCCCGGTCGTTGCTCTCCAGCACCTCTCCCGCGGGCGAGAGGATCTGCACCAGATTGAGTGAGCGGCGATAGAGGTCACGGCGCGAGGAGTGTTGCTGGGCCTGTCGGCTCTCGCGGCGCAGCCGCACCCGCCGGTTAGCCCAGCCGATTCCTCCTCCCACTGCCAGATAGCCCAGGGCCACCGGCAGCAGGCTGTGGAGGTAAAAGCCTGCATCCAGCGGGATGAACGGCAGGGTCAAGAGGGTGCTGCCGGCTCCCAAGAGCAGACCGCCCCAGCTCTCCAAAAAGAGCGCCCCGGCCAGCAGGGCCATGCCGCTGAGGGCGAAGACCAGCTTGGCCGGACGATAATCGAGCACATACAGCACGGCAAAGACGGCCAGGTAAAAGAAGAAGATGATCCCGAGCTTCCTAAGCAGAGCCAGCCAAGCCTCATAATGCATACCGCCTATCCTTATGCCTTTTTGAACGCGCCCGGCAACGGCGCGCTTTCCCTGGCTTACTTTAGATGAGGGGCCGCGCCGGGGAAAGGACAACTGTCTGGTAGCGAGGCCCCCTCTGTCTGGAGCTGACACCGTCAGATGATCAGGCCGTCGGTGAGCGCAAAGGGGAAGGGTTCGGCCATCTTCTCCAAGCTTCGCGGTTCGAGCACGGTGAGCTTGCGGTCCCGCACGGCGATCACCCCGCGCTCCTCCAGCTCCCCTAAGGTGCGAATGGCCGTCTTGGAGGAGACCCCGGCCATCTCGGCCAGCTCGGTCCGGGAGAGCTCTATCTGGCTCTCGCCCAGCTTGAGGATGATGCGTGCCAGCCGCTCCTTGCTCCCGTTGTAGGAACGCTCGGCCAGCTTACACTGAAAAGCTTTGAGCTCTTCGGAGAGCTTCTCGAAGAGGCGAAAGGCAGCCGGCGGGTGCTTTTCCAGAAAAGCGAAGAAGTCCCCCCGCTCGATGAAACCGACTACCGAGCGCTCCAGGGTCTTGGTATAGGCGATGTGGACCCCTTTGTCGAACAAGGTGGTGGCTCCGGCCAACTCGCCGGGACCGATCAGCTTGAGGATCTGTTTTTTGCCACTGAGGGTCCGTTTGACCAGCTTGATCCGGCCCTCGAAGACCAGATAGAAGCCGAAGGCCGGCGCACCCTCCTGGAAGATGATCTCCCCGCGACCGTACTTGATGTGTCGCACCAGTTGATCCAACTGGGTCAGATCGCGCGGCCCTAAATCGGAGAAGATCCTGAACTCTCGGAGTTTAATCATCCCTCTCACCCCACCAGCTAGAATGGACATCCAAATTTATTATGGACTATGATCCGAGCCTTTGTCAATAGCGTGCTCATAGCAGTTCACGCTCGCCGTGCTCCTTGGGGGTCCCCAGCACCAGCGAGGTATTGGTGTCTTCAATGCCGTTCAGGCTGAGCAGCTGTTTGAGCTCGCGGTTCATGCTGGTCGAGTCGCGGAACTTGCCGATGGCCAGGATATCGAACTCACCGGTCAGCTCATAGACGTGGGTCAGATGGCCGTTGCGCTTGAGCTCTTCAGCGATCTGAGCGATCCGTTTGCCGGCGGCCTTGATCTGGATGATCACCGTCAGATGGTAACCCAGCTTGCTGTAGTCCACGATCGGCTTGAAGCCCTGGATGACGCCGGACTGTTCCAGCTCCTGCAGTCGCTTGCTTACCGTGGTGGTAGCCACCCCCAACTGCTGGGCCAGCCGACGCAGCGAGATGCGCCCCTCGCACTGAAAGGCCTGGATCATCTGTCGGTCAAGGTCTTTATACATACCGGCCCGAGTTTACCACCTGGCACCGACTCCGTCCAACCCACTTGCGCCGCTGCTCCGTCTCTGTTAGCTTAAGTGCTATGACTGAAGCAAGGCTGGAACTCGCTGATCCGCAGCAAGAGGTGGAGAGAATCGAGGCCTTTATTCGCGAGCGGCTGGAGCGATCCGGCCGCCGCCTGGGGGTTATCGCCCTCTCCGGAGGGGTGGATTCGGCGCTGGTAGCCACCTTGGCCGTGCGGGCCTTGGGTCACGAGCGGGTGGTCTCCCAGGCGTTGCCCGACGACGAAGGTTCTGCCGCTGCCGATGAAGAGGACGCGGCGCAGCTGGCGCAAGAGCTGAACATCACCCACCGGAGGATCTCATTGGCCGAGCCGTTGGGGGCTTTGCACCGTGCGCTCAGCCAGGTGGGACTGATGGGCAACTCGGCGGCTTGGGCCAATGTCAAGCCGCGACTGCGCATGATCGTCAATTATTTTGTGGCCAACTCGCTGGACGGCCTGGTGCTGGGCACCGGGAATAAATCGGAGCTCCTCTTGGGCTACTTCACCAAGTTCGGTGACGGGGGAGTGGACCTGCTGCCGATTGGACAGCTCTATAAGGCCCAGGTGCGACAGATGGCGCGCCATCTGCATCTGCCTCCGGCGATCATCGCCAAGCAGCCCTCGGCCGGACTCTGGCCCGGCCAGACCGATGAGGAGGAGCTGGGCGGCTCCTATGAGCAGATAGACCTGATCCTGCACTGCCTGCACGATCGCCGGCTCAGCGCCGAGGAGACGATCCGCGAGCTGGCACTCGACCCGACTCTGGTCCAACGGGTAGCCCAGATGTTTCGGCAGAGCGAGCATAAGCGCCGCATGCCGCTGATGCCCGGCGCGCAGCAGTAGTGGAGCAACCAGGCCTAGCGCCTCTAGCCCAACTGGGCCAGCGCGCAGGCCAAACGGTCGAACTCTTCGATTGACAGTGATTCTCCGCGCCGGCGGGGATCAATCTCCGCCAGCTCCAATGCCCGCTGTGCCTGCTGAGCGCTGAGCTTGAGCAGTGGCGACTGTTGCAGGGCCCGGCGGAGCATCTTGCGCCTCAAGTTAAAGGCGGCGCGCACGACTTGGCCGAAGCGCTGCTCATCGGCGCTAAAGCGGGGTCGGGGCAGGAAATCCAATCTGACCAGGGCCGAGCTGACCTCTGGCGCTGGAAAGAAGGAGTCGGGGGGGATTTTCTTGATCAGCCTCACCTGGGCGAACGCTTGCAGCCAGAGGCCTAAGGCGCTGATCATGCGACTTCCCGGCCGGGCGGTCAGCTTCTGGGCCACCTCAAATTGCAGCAGCAGCACTGCCGTGCGAAAGTGTCGTCGCTGGCCGACCAGGCGCCTCAAGATGGGCGCGCTAACCCCGTAAGGCAGGTTGCCCAACGCTTTCATCGGCTCGTCCGGCAAGAGATTCTCCAGTTCGAGCTTCAGAAAATCGGCGGGAACGATCTGCACGTTGGGATACGGGGCCAGATTCTCCCGCAAGAGCGCGATCAAGCGTCTGTCTATCTCGACGGCGAAGAGCCGCCTGACCTCTGGCGCCAGCCGCCGGGTGAGCGTGCCGATGCCGGCGCCGATCTCTAATACGGTCTCTTGTCGGTCAAGCTCAGCCGCGGCGATGATCAGCTCCAGCACCGTCTCATCGCAGAGAAAATGCTGGCCCCACTGTCGCTGCAATCGGAGGCCCCGCGCTCGCAGCAGGGCGCGCAGGGCGCCGGGTGAGCTCAGGTTGAACCGTGAAGTCATCTTGGAATATTTTAGCCCAGCACTGGGCAGAAAGCCAGGCAGGGACCGACTCCGGTCAGGTGATCAACTTCTCCGCAGGGAGCAAGTTGCTTTCCCATGCAGCAAAGAGCTCCCTCTCTGGCTAAAAAAACAAACAAACCCTCTACCCATCGGCACTACCACCCTGGGTGAGCCGATAAACTCTCGCTAGAATTAGCTCAAACGGCGCTTGAGTTGCCAGGCCCCCTCTTGACACCCGCGAGCCTTCCCAGCTATGCTATGCTATCTCTCCCCCACCACACACTCAGGGTTGCGGCACTCCGGGGGAGAGCGCCTGACCTGGCCCCCTGAGCCGAAGGAGCGTACATGGCCGTTAGGGTAGAGGGTGAGAGGAACTCCCTTAAAAGCGATTATACTTTTGAGCACTTTGTCCGCGGTGAGAGCAATCTATTAGCTTGCTCGGCTTGCCTCGCCGTGGCCGAGTCGCCTGGTCAGGCCTATAACCCCCTTTTTATCTATGGTAAAGTAGGTTTGGGCAAGACCCACCTGCTTCATGCGGTGGGCAACTATCTCCTGGATCAGGAACCCTGGCTGCGGGTGATTTACATTACCTCCGAACGGTTCGCCATCGATCTGGTACGTTCTATCCGGCAAAACTGTACTGCGGCCTTTCGCAAGACCTACCGCCAAGTGGATGTGTTGCTCATCGACGATGTGCACTTTCTCAAGGACAAAGAGGGTACCCAAGAAGAGTTGTTTCATACGTTTAATGAGCTCTACGAGCGGGGCAAGCAGATTGTGCTCTCCAGCGATCGTCCCCCCGATGAGCTCTCCCGGCTGCAGGAGCGGTTGGTCTCCCGCTTTCGCTGGGGGCTGGTGGCCGACATCCAGCCGCCCGACTACGAGACCCGCATGGCCATCTTGCGGGCCAAAGCCAAGCTCAGTGCGCTGGAGATCGGCGATGAGATGCTCTCGCTGATCGCGGCGCGCATCCGCTCCAACGTGCGCGCCCTGGAGGGTGCGCTGATCAAGGTCATCGCCTACTCCTCGCTGCGCCAGGTGCCGCTCTCGGCCGAGCTGCTCGATGAGATCCTGCCGGCCGAGCCCCCCAGTCTGCCTCCTTTGGATATCGCGATCATCAAGCGGGAGGTGGCCTACCAGTATGACGTCACCGTGCAGCAACTGGAGGGGCCCAGCCGGGAAAAGCCCATCTCCCAGGCACGGCATATCGCCATCTATCTCAGCCGCGAGCTGACCCATAGCTCATTCCCCCTGATCGGCCAAGCCTTCGGCCGACGCGATCACTCGACCATCATGCACGCCTACCGCAAGATCAGTGAGCTGGGCTCTAGCCCGCTCTTCTATTCCGAGATCGAATCGCTCAAAGAGAGCTTGCTCAATCGGGCTGACGGCCAGAGCTAAGCGCACAGGAAAATCAACTGATCCTGATACCCCAGCAGCGTTTGAATCTTCAGCTCGGCGCGACCGCAACGCTGCCGCAGCAAGCGGGTGAGCGGGGTGCGCTCGATGCGCAGCAGCAAGCTGTCCTCGCGCGCCAGGGCCAGCCAAGGGCTGGGACGCTCGGCCTCCAGAGCCAATTCGCCGAAGAATTGGCCGGCACCGCAGACTGCACCGGCCCCCATCTGCTGCCGTGGCCCCTGGCAACCGACCTGCCAGAACTCGATCGAGCCCCGCTTGACGAAATAGAGCGCATCGCAAGGATCGCCTGGTTGGCAAATCAGCTCACCCTGTTTGCATTCCAACCTAGCTCCCAGCCGTTCGACCGGGACTGCTGCTTCTGCTGGCATTGGTATCTCCATTTTTTTATGCCGATTACTAGTAGCCAATGTAAGCGTTCGCCCTACCGCTCACAAGGATTGCCGTCTGGGCACCAGGGCCAGCCCCGCACCGCTGCGGGTGACCGGCGTCCTCCCCGCTGTGGTCGCTTGGAAGGCCAAGGGTTACCAAAATCACAGAAAAGCCGAGCGGGATATGTTAAGCATAGGGTCAGCTAGATTGAGGTTAGCTGCCGGAGAGCGTAAAAGACAAAAGGGAGGTTCACCATGAACAACAAAGCCGAGTTGGCGGGGGAGATCACCCCGTTTTGCCAGCGGGTCAACTTCGTGGCCCATCAGACTATTTATCCCGCCGGACAACGCAGTCCTGGCGCCTACTTGATTGAGCGAGGCAAGGTGAAACTGGCTTATCTGGATGAAAGCGGCAAGCGCTTGACGCTGGCCATCTTGGGGGAAGGGGATTTCTTTGGAGAGATGGCCCTGGTGGGCCGAGCACCCCAGGAGGCCAAGGCGGAGGCGCTGGAAGATTGCACGCTCTGGTTGCTCGAGCGGGAGAAGCTCTTGCGCGCCGCCTATGACCATCCGCGGTTGATGGTCCAATTATTAGGGCTCTTTTTGCGGCGCAATCAGGAGATGAAAAAAAGGCTTAAAGAGATGGTCTTCAAGGATTTGGAGATGCGCTTGGCGCGCACCCTGCTCAACTTGGCCTACAAATATGGCCGTGCCACCCCCGACGGCCTACAGATAGACCTGCAGGTTACCCATCAGGAGTTGGCTGATCTCATCGGCAGCACACGCGAAAATGTCACTACGGCGCTCACCCGCTTCGAGGCGGAGGAGCTGCTGGATAAGGGGCGGGTGCACATCGTGCTCACCGCCGTGGATCGCCTCGAAGAGCGCGCCACCCCCCGTCCGGCCGACGCCGAGGTCTCGGTGAACTGAGCTCAACGCGGGGGAGCGTGTCGTAGAGCCCGCTGGATCAGCTCTGCGACCGAGCGTGCTTCACCTTCTTCCTGAGCCCGGGCCAGCGCCCGGCGCGCCTCGCGCTCGGAGAAGCCCAGCGAGGCGGTGAGCGCTTGCAGCGCCAGCTCGGCCTGCCCGGAGAGCGCCCCCGCCCGCTCCGCTCCCAGAGGAATCTGGGCGATCTTGTCCTTGAGCTCCAGGATCAGCCGCTTGGCCGTCTTCACCCCCACGCCCTTGATGCCGCGAAAGCTGGCCGCTTCGCCGCTGAGCACCGCCTCTTGCAGACGGCGCGGTGTCGCCGCCGAGAGGATGGCGATGGCCAGCTTGGGTCCCACCCCGCTGACCGTGAGTAGCAGCCGAAAGAGCTGGCGCTCCTGGGGCGTGCTGAAGCCGTAGAGCGCCAGGCCATCCTCCCGCACTTGCAGATGGGTGTAGAGCGTGACTTCGGCATCCGGGCCGGCCTGGGCCAGTGCCTCGCGGGTGACGCGCGAGCTGTGGAGCAGATAGCCCACACCGCCTTGCTCCAGCACGATGCCCTCCTCGCTGATCTGGGAGACTCGGCCGCGCAGATAATAGATCATGTTCGCTTCAGTTGGACCTTGCCGGAGGTGGCATTGAGCAGCTCGCACTCCAGTGCCTCGGCACGAGCCAGCTCCACCTGGGCCTGCAAGCGGGGCCGCTCGCCGTAGTCAATACTCACTATCCGGGCTTGATAGCGACCCAAGACCCTATGAATCGTGCCGCTCAGCTCATAGGGATAGCATAGCTCCAGCTCGACCTGCGGCAGGCAACTGACCGGCTGGGCCAACTCGACCACCGCTTTGGCCGCATCGCTGTAGGCCCTGATCAGGCCACCGATGCCCAGTTTGGTCCCGCCGAAGTAGCGCACCACCGTGAGCAGGATATCTTGCAGCTTACGCCCTTGCAATACCTGTAAGATGGGTCGTCCGGCCGAGTGGAGCGGCTCACCGGCGTCAGCGGCCCGCTCGATCAGCCTCCCCTGAGCAGCACTCAGGCGATAGGCGTAGCAATGATGGGCGGCTGCCCGATGCTCGGCGGCGATCTCGGCCAGCCGCTGCCGGGCGGCCGCCTCGCTCTTCACCGGGTCGAGATAGGCGACGAAATGTGAGTCCACCCGGCGAATCTCCGCTTGGGTGCCTGTCTGCACCGCCAGATAGGCAGCAGCCCCCGGCGCCGACTGCTGCTGCTTACTCTGGTGGCTTGGCAAAGAGATCATCCTTGAGATCACTGTTTAGCACCAGGCGCCGCACTATCATGACCAGCGCCAGCTTGCCCTGCAGATAGGTCTGAGAATGGAAGGCGACCCAGATGCCCGATACCGGGCGAAAGTCGCTCATCCGCACGCTGACCGTCCCTGCTGGCCCATCGCTATCTTGCCTGATTAGCCGGTGAGTCTGGGCGTCAAAATAGAGCCGCGTCGCCGGACGGCCGGGGGCCGACATCTGAATGACTTGGGCCGAGCGCTCTCCCTCTCTCACTCGAACGGTCTTCAGATAGGCAAAGTGATAGCTCGGATCGCTCAGTGCCCTGAAGAGCTGCAGCGGGCCGCGCTCGCCGGCCAACTGACGCTTGAGCTGAGCCAGTTTATCCTCAGGAAGCGGCAGAGTCTGACCGGCGGCTCGCATCCAGATCACCCGCCCGTCGGTGGCCACGGTCACCCGTTGGCCGGCAATCTGTCGGTCAATGCGCAGTTTATCCGGTTGCTTGATATAAGTGGTCGTCTCGGCTTGCACAGTCTGACCGTTGGCATAAAAACTAACCGTAGCTTCGATGGTCCAATCGCGTATGGCCAGCAGGCGGCGTAGGCCGCCGTGAGCGCGGGCTGCGGCCAATAGGATCTCCCGCGACCGCGCATCAGTCTGCGCCCGGATGAGCGTATTGTCGGGCCGCTCCGGCAACTGAGCAGAGCGAGGCGCGGCAGGCTGCCGTCCGCTCGTCTGGGGCGGTGAGCTGGGGGCGGAGGCTTGGACCGTCGCCGGGACGGCTTCCGGTGATCCGCCGGCATGACCCCTCCCCAAGCTTAGCAGCAGCGCAACCAACGCCATGAGGGCCAGAGCAGCGGATAACCCGATCAACTGTGCTAGGCTCAGCCTCTTCATGCTTACTTGAGTCTAACCGACCTCAAGCGGCCCGTCAATGCGGCCGGTTGCCCGGCGCGATCTGCCGAGGTATAAAAGAGATCAAGGTAGGTGAAGACTATTGATGGACAGGAAATTCGTGTTTCTGCTGGGCATCGCCCTGCTCCTGATCGTGGGAACGACAGCGCTGTTAGGCCTGTGGAACCCATCTGTTCCGGCCCGCTCGGAGAGCTTGTCGAAGACCAGCCAGTTCTTCCGACCCTTGGAGCAGACCTATCAGTATATCAAAGATAATTTTTATCAGCCCCAGCGTGCCGATGATCAGCAGTTGCTCTACGGTTCAATTCAGGGGATGCTGAAGCAGCTCCACGATCCCTATAGCGTCTTCTTTACTCCCGAGCAGGCCAAGAAATTTCTCCAAGGCTTTCAAGAGAAGCCCTTCATGGGCATCGGGGTATACGTCGGCCTGACCAATGGCCGACTGACGGTCATCAAGCCGATCCCCGGTGGGCCGGCGGAGCAGGCTGGAGTGCGGGCCGGCGACTGGATCAGCGAGATTGAGGGCCAGAGCACCAAAGGCATCACCCTGGATGGCGCCTCGACCCAACTACGCGGCCCGGAGGGCACCACGGTGAAGATCAAAGTCCAACATCTCGACGGCATCCTGAAGGACATTCAGATCACCAGAGCGAAGATCCAGGTGCCTTCAGTCGAGCACCGTCTAATGGACGATGGCAAGATCGGCTATATCAAGATCGGAGCTTTTAATACCCCCACGGCCTCGGAGCTGCGCCGGGCGCTGGAGGCGATGCAGCAAAGCAAGGTGCAAGGACTGATTATAGACCTGCGCGATAACCCCGGTGGTTTTCTCAGTTCGGCCGTGGATGTGGCCAGCTTCTTCGTCGATCGGGGGCTGATTCTCACCGAGCAAACCCGCCAAGGCTCGCAGAGCTTTCCCAGCCACGGCAACCGCTTTCCCAATTGGCCCCTGGCCGTGCTGATCAATCGCAATACCGCTTCGTCGGCGGAGATCCTCTCCGGGGCGCTGCGCGACCATGAAATGGCCATCCTGATCGGGGAGAAAACCTTCGGCAAGGGCATCGTACAGACTGCCCAGGAGCTGGGCGATGGCTCATTGCTGAAGCTGACCACCGGCGAATATCACACCCCCCTAGGGCGCAAGGTGCAGGGGGTGGGGCTGCCGGCCGATATCAAAGTGCCCCAACCGGATGAGCCTTTGGCTAAATTGCTGGGCCGGTTGCACCAGTTTGGCGCGCTTTTCCCCAGCGATGACAGCAAAGATCGCCAGTTGTTAAGCCGGCTGCGCCGGCAGGCCAACGAGATACAGATTCAGGTGGAGAACGATCGTTTTGAGGCGGCACTGCAAGCCGCGCGAGCGATGCAAGGTCAACTGGAGAGTGAGCGAGCTGCGCTCCAGGCCGATGGTGGCCTGATCGCCCAGGGTGAGCTCGACAAGCTGTCTGGACTGCTCAAGCAACTGAGCGCGGCTCTAGAGCGGAACGATTTTTCGGTGGCTACCGCTTGGCTGAAGGCACACTTTGGCCAATTTTGCCCCTGCCGGTTGCCACCGCTGCCCCAACCTCAGACTCCGTCCCAGCATATCTAAAGAGCGGCCCTCGATTATCTTAGTAGGAGGGAGGAGAGATGAAGTTCGCACGTCTAGCTCTGAGCCTCGGGCTGCTGCTGAGCATAAGCCTGTTATTCACCGCTATAGCTGCCGAGCTGCCCGTCCCGCAGGGGATCATCGTCAGCCCGCCGGTGGGCGAGCACAATCAACTGAGCTTGAGCCTCTGGACCGATCAGGAGCGCTACTATCCCGGCCGCCCGCTGCTGATCCGTTTCAAGCTCAATAAGCCCGCTTATGTCTATATTTATGACATCGCCGCCGACGGTCAAGTTAGGCTGATATATCCCAACGGCTACTCGCGTCAGAATCATCTCCAGGCTGGAGAGCACCGGTTGCCCGATAGCCAGAGCTACAGCCTGGTAGTTGGCGGTCCCTTGGGCCGGGAATATCTACAGGCGATCGCCCTCTTGCGACCAATCCCGCTGCTGAAGCTGAGCGGGCAGGGTGGCTTCGCTAAAACAGCGTTTCCGATATTGGGCCAATCGCTCTCGGCGCTCAAAGTCCGAGTGACCAAGCTGATCTCCATCAGTGTGAAGCCCGGCGAATGGGCCGCCGCCTGGACCGGCTTCCGGGTCGTCTCCCCCCAGGCGATGTTGGTCATTCGCTCGCAGCCGGCAGGCGCTGCGGTGTATATCGGCGATAAACTCCGCGGCCAGACGCCGCTAATGCTCTCGCTGCAACCGGGCACTTTGCGGGTGAGAATCAGCAAAGAGGGCTACCAAAGCTGGGTCAAGACGGTGCAGCTCAAAGCCCAAGCACAGGGCCGGCTGGAGGTCCAACTGCAACCGGCAATCCCGACCGGGCCAGGACCACGGGAGACCGGCAGCTCAACCGGGACCGATCTGCTGACTATCGGCGACCTGCTGCAAGGCTGGGCGCTCAACTTCGGCCTCAATCCAGCCTCCGGGGTGGGGAGCTTGGGCTTAAACCTGAAATTGTCCGACTGGCTGGCGCTGGGCGGCTCACTGGCCTTCACCGGGCAAACGGTGCCTGACTATTTTGACCTGGGCCATCCGGCGTCTTTCGCCCGTCAGCGCGTCTATAATTTGGGCCCGGAGCTGGAAGCCGATCTCTGGCTGCAACTGCCGCTCTCAGGAAACCTGGCGCTGCTGCTAGGAGGGGGCTTGGCCACGCAGCAGCAGGTCCACCTGGCCGCACCTGGGGGAGTACAGGTAGTCAAGGCAGAGAGCGTCACCCTCAAACCCAACGGCTATCGCCGGACCCGTACTTATCTGACGCTGGCAGGCAGCCTGCTGGTCCGGGCCGGCTCGGCCTCCTTGCAACTGGGCTATCACAGCCGTCGCGGCTGGCTGGTCGGCTTCGGCTGGCATTTCTAGCCCGAGTGTTTCTCTGCTGAGCCAGGAGCGGCCCGCCGGAAGCGGCGCACAGTGCGGTCAATCGCGCGCCAGGAGAGGAGCAGCAGGCCTACCAAGCCGATGAAAAAGATGACTATTCCGATCAAGGTCCAGCGCCCACCGTCGCCAGCGTACATCAACGCGCAAGCGGCAATGATCAGCACGCCCACCAGCGCCAGCAAGGGCTGATTCACATCGGTCGTCAGGCGATGCTTGCCCCACTGATCGCGGGGAAGCAGCAGGCCCTGTTTCTCCAGACGGCGTAGTGACATAGATTTTACCTCCTAGTATGGGGGGCATACGGTCATATTATGCGCTCCTATTCTTCCTCGGCGGACTCGCGGAAGAACTGCAAGAAGCGCTGCAAGCCAAATAGTAGCTGCCCGGTGCGCTCCTGCGCGATGATCGTAGGCGTGGGCGAACGCTCCACCAAGAGGCGCGTGCGGTCGGCAAAGAAGTGGTGAGCCAACCAGCCTTGGCGGGTGGCTCCGATGACCATCAGGTCATACCGCTTGGAGAGTTTGACCAGATGGTGAGAGACGCTCTTGCTCTCCCGCAGATGCACCTGAATGCGGGGCTCTTGCTGCAAATTGAACCCTTGGGGGTGCATGGCGGAGGGTAACCTACAGGCCTCTTGCAATTGCGCCAGGTGTTTCCCCTCTTCACTGCTCTGCCCGACAAGCCGCGCAGGGGGCACCACCTGCACCACATCAATGCGGGCGTCGTCACTGGCCAGCGCAGCAGCCACCCCCAGCAGGAAGCGAGCTTGACGTGGTGAGACCACCGGGACCAGCACCGAGCGAATGGGGAATTGCACCTTTTGTTCGACCACGATGACGTTGCAGTTGGAGCGACGCACCACCTGATCAATATTTTTGCCGATGCGGGTCTGGATCGAGCTGCGCTGGCCGCGCCAACCCATGATCAACAGGTCTATCTGCTGTTCGTGCACCGTGTCAATGATCGCCTCGTGAGGGCGGTGGCCCAGCCGCACCAGGCCGCTGCAGGGCAGGTCCAGTTGCTCGGCGTACTCCAGGCCCTGTTCCAAGGTCTTACGACCCGCTTCGATCAACTGACGGCTGCCGCGCAGCGGCGTCTGGGGGGCTACCGTCGCCACATGCAGCAGGATCAGCTCGCCCTCACGATGCTGGATGATCGAGGCGGCGCTGTCCACCAAGAGCTCCAGGCTCTTGGGATTGGCCACCGGGATCAAGAGGCGAAAGCGCGTCTTGCGCCGCTCCAGTCGCTCGGTGATCAGGATAGGTGTGGCCTGTTCCTCGTGTTCCAGTGGTGCGGCATAGAAGCGGAAGATCAGGTAACCGAGTCCGATCCAAGCCAAGGCCACCACCCAAGAGGTGGGGGAGATGAAAAACATGAAACCCGCCAGCACCAGTTGTATGGCGATGGCGGCGTAGGGCACGGCGGGGAAGAAGGGGGTGAGAAAGCCGTAACGCAGCTTGTCCCCGTAGCGCTTGCGGATGGTGATCACGGCCACGTTGACCTGGATGAAGAGCAGGAGAAACATCAGGTTCACCGCGGCAGCCACGTCTTTGAGCGGCAAGGCCACTGCCATCAGGATGATCAACGCGCCGCTGGAGAGCAGGGCCATATAAGGGGTGCGGGTGCGGGGATGGATCTTGGCCAGGAAGGCCGGCAGATAGTGATCTCGACCCAAGGCGAAGGATACCCGTGTAGAAGAGAATGTGGTGGCATTGAGCGCGCTCATGGTGGAGAGCAGCCCGCCCAGCAGCAGCAGCACCCCACCCCAGGGCATAAATTGGCGCGCGGCCTGGACCAGGCCCAGCTCGCCTGAGCCGCCGGAGGAGGCCAGCCACTGCCAACTGCTTATGCCGGCCGGCACGCGGACCGCTCCCAGGACGACCAGCGCCACCAGTATATAGATGGGAATGACGATGAAGAGCGACAGAAAAATGGCTCGGGGGATGTTGCGGCGAGGATGCTTGACCTCTTCTCCGGCTTGGACGATGATCTCATAGCCCTCAAAGGCTATGAACGTAATTCCCATCGTCATAAAGATGCCACTCCAGCCCATTGGGGCAAAGGGGGTTAATTGGGCTAGCGCCCGGAGGGGGTGGCCCAGCATGGCCCACAGGCCGCTGGCGATGAAGAGTAAGATGATCAGCACCTTGGAAACGGTGACGATGTTGCCGGCCTTGCCCGTTTCGGAGACGCCTCTAAAGTTGATCAGGATGAAAGTGAGGGCCATGCCGACGGCGAAGATTTTTTGCCACAGCGGGTCCGGCAGACCCAGCAGGGGCAGGCTCAAGCCGCGCAGCGCGGCTAAAAAATAGCTACCAAAGCCCAGAGCATAGAGGCTGGCCGCCACGGAGTGGGCGAACCAGTCCATCCAACCGGCCAGGAAGGCGCTGGCGCCGGGCAGCCCTTCTTTGACCCAAAGATAGCCTCCCCCGGCGCCAGGGATGGCCGAGCCCAGCTCAGCGTAGGCCATAGCGGTGAGCACGGTGACCACGCCGTTGAGGGCGAAGGCCAGGATCAGGGCCGGACCGGCGGTGCCGGCGGCGATGCCGGTGAGCACAAATATGCCGGCGCCGATCATGGCCCCGACTCCCACCATGGTGATATCGAATAGCCCCAAGTCACGGACCAGTTCAGTGCGCACCTGGGGTGATTCTCGCTCGCTCATGCGCCAGATTCCTTGCGCCGGGTTTGCAGGTGTGGCCTCATAAACAGCGAGCCTACCGTGAAGCGGAGAATTTTGCAACTCGAAAGCTACGACATCGGCTTTTTAGAGACAATACATGCCTCACTCCGGCTGCTGGTCGACCTCGCGCCGGATCTCGGCGATGATCTCTTGGGTGGAGGTGCCCGGTCCAAACAGGCCGCGCACCCCCAGCTTGCGCAGCTTAGGCTTGTCCTCCTCGGGGATGATCCCCCCGCCCAGCACGATGACATCATCCATCTGCTGCTCGCTGAGCAGCTCGATCAGCCGCGGAAACAAGCTCATGTGCGCCCCGGAGAGGATCGAGACGCCAATGATGTCTACGTCCTCTTGCAAGGCCGCCCGCACCACCTGCTCCGGCGTGTTGTGCAGGCCGGTATAGATCACTTCCATCCCGGCGTCGCGCAGCGCTCGCGCCACCACCTTGACCCCACGATCATGGCCGTCGAGGCCCAGCTTGGCCATCAGCACCCGGATTTTCTTCGCTTTGATCCTAGTCTGCGTCGCTTCCATCTTAATTTGCCTCTTTATTCGAGTTCAGATCATCGCCGGCTCATGGTAGCTCCCGTGGACCTCCCGAAACAGCTCCATGATCTCTCCGGCACTGGCATAGGCCTTGACCGCCTCCACGATATGGGGCATGGCGTTTTGGCCCGCTTGCAGCACGCGCCGCAGCTCGGCCAGCTTTGCCTTGACTTGGGCTTGGTCGCGCTCGCGCTTGACCCGCCTAGTGCGCCCCACTTGCCGTCGCTCGACCTGTGGGTCCACCCGCAGCGTATGGGGCCGCTGCTCCTCTTCCATCCGCTGCCGGTTGACCCCCACGATGGTCAGCTCGCCCGACTCGACCTGCTGTTGATGAGTATAGGCCGCTTGGGCGATCTCGCGCTGGAAGAAGCCCTCCTCGATGCCGCGCAGGACCCCCTTGAGCATACTGCCCTGACCCAGTTGATCTATCTGGTCGATATAGCGGAGCGCCTGCTCTTCGGTGCGCTCAGTCAAGCTCTCCACGAAGTAGCTGCCGCCCAGGGGATCGGCGCAATCGGCCACCCCAGACTCCTGGGCGATGATCTGCTGGGTGCGCAGGGCGATGCGCACCGCCTCCTCGGTAGGCAGCGCCAGCGCCTCATCGTAGGAGTTGGTGTGCAGCGATTGGGTGCCGCCCAGGACCGCCGCCAGCGCTTGCAGCGTCACGCGCACGATGTTGTTCAGCGGCTGCTGCTCGGTGAGCGAGACGCCGGCCGTCTGGGTATGAAAGCGCAATTTCCAAGAGCGTTCCTGACCGGCCCCATAGCGCTCGCGCATCGTGTGGGCCCAGATGCGCCGGGCCGCGCGGAACTTGGCGATCTCCTCAAAAAAAGAGTTATGCGAGTTGAAGAAGAAGGAAAGCTGCGGGGCCAATTGGTCCAAGTCCAACCCGCGCTCTAGGCCGGCCTCCAGGTAGGCCATGCCGTCGGCCAAGGTGAAGGCCAGCTCCTGCACCGCGGTGCTGCCCGCCTCGCGGATGTGATAGCCGGAGATGCTGATCAAGTTGAATTTAGGAGTCTCAGCGATGCCATACTCAAAGATATCGGCGATCAAATCAACCGAAGGCTCCGGGGGCACCACCCACTCTTTTTGGGCGATGAACTCTTTGAGCATGTCGTTTTGAATCGTCCCTCGCAACGCCTGGCGCGGCACGCCCTGAATATCGGCCATGGCGATGTACATGGCGTAGATCACCGCGGCGCTGGGATTGATGGTGAAGCTGGTGGAGACCTGATCCAGCGGGATGCCCTCGAAGAGAATCTCGAAGTCTCTGAGCGTGTCCACCGCCACGCCCTCCACGCCCACCTCACCGCTGGCCAGGGGGTGATCGGAGTCATAGCCCATCAGGGTGGGCATATCGAAGGCCGTCGAGAGGCCGGTCTCACCCTCTTGCAGCAAATATTTGAAGCGGCGATTGGTCTCTTCCGGGCCGCCGAAGCCGGCGAACTGGCGCATGGTCCAGAGCCGGCCCCGATACATGGTGGGGTAGATGCCCCGAATATAGGGATACTCACCCGGATTGCCCAGATCACGCTGATAATCTAGTCCGGCAATGTCTTCCGGGGTATAGAGTCGTGCGATCTCCTCGTCGGAGACGGTGATGAAGCGCGCTTGGCGCTCAGGATGATCGCCCAGGAAGGGCGCCAGCGTTTCCGCTTCCCAGCGTGCCCGCCCCTCAAGCTGTTCCGGTGCTGCGGCTTTGGCCATCTGCAGTTATCCCCCTTAGCGCTATTATTATAGTCGGTCAGGAGCAGCTTACCAACGGAATACTGGCCGGTTGGGCTAGCTGTCGGACGAGGCTGAGCTGAGCTGCGAGGTCGCCGGGGCCGACAGGGTCAGCCGTAAGGTGAGTATCTCGCGCGCGCTGGCCTTCTCCACCCTGACCTGCAGCCCGTCTATGGCCACCGATTGACCGGGCTCCGGTATGGCCTTGAGCTGCTCCAGCACTATTCCCCCGATGGTCACCGCCTCCTCACCGGCCAGCTCCAAGCCCAAACGCTCGTTAAGCAGACTGATCTCGGTGTCACCCAGCACCAGATATTCCTGGGGGCCGGTTTGGTGAATCGGCTCCTCCGGTTCATCGTACTCGTCCTGAATGTCACCTACGATCTCCTCGATGATGTCCTCCAAGGTGATGATCCCGGCCAGGCTGCCGTACTCGTCCACCACGACGGCCATGTGTCGCTTCAGGCGTTGCAGTTCGCGCAGCAGCTCGTTGATCGGCTTGATGGTGGGGGTGAAGTGCGCCGGCCGCAGCAGCGCGCGCAGGCCACCTACTATAGCTTGCTCATCGCAATGTTCTTCGTAGCGCAATAGATCCTTGGCTTGCAGCAGGCCGATAATATTGTCCGGATCGCCTTCGTAGACGGGATAGCGCGAATGACCCTCGCGGGCGATCACCTGGCGCACCTGGCGCAGCGGCGTCTCGATCTCGAAGGCGATGACCTCAGAGCGGGGGATCATCGCCTGGCGTGCCACCAGGTCGTCATAGGCGAAGATGCGCTTGATCATGCGGCCTTCCTCGTGATCGAACAGCCCATGCTCCTCGGCCAGCTCGATCAGCAGTTTGATCTGATCCTCGCTGACGTAGGCCGGTTCGCGCTCGCGGTACTTGCGAGGCAGGATATGAATGGTCAGGTCCGAGAGCCAGGCGTAGACGCGCACCAGCGGGGTGAACAACCAGGTCAGCCAGTAGATTTCGCGGATGAAATGGATGGTGAAGCGCTCCGCGTTGTCCTTGCCCACATTCTTGGGGATCAGCTCCCCGAAGAGCACGAAGTAGCCGGTCATGAAGATGGCCGAGCTGATCACCGTCTGGCCCTCGCTCAGGTAGGGGAAGAACTGAATCGTCAGCATGGTGGCCACCGAGCTGGCCACGAAGGCCGCGAAGTTCATGGCAATGGTAATCGCCATGATCATGTGGTTCGGGTCGTCGAGCAGGAGTTGGAAGGCCCGGCGCAGATGTTCCTGGTCTTGGCGTTCCTTGATGAGCACCTGCAGGCGCACCTTGCTCATCGAAGCGATGGCCATCTCCGCCGCATTGAGAAAGATAGAGACTAAAGTCAGCAGAAAAATTGTGCCAAATCCTAAAGCAGGGTCCATCTCAATAGACACCTCAAAACGAATTATACACGATCTGAGATAGATTTTGCAACGGCAGTCCGCTTTCGCTATTCTAACCTGTCCGGCGGGGCTTTAGGGGCCCGTTGCCAGAGATTAAGGGGTTGATCGCATTGGCCGGGTTAGATATGGCGGAGATCGAGCGTCTGATCGTCCTCTTCGAGCACTCATCGCTCGCGGAGATGACACTGGAGCGCGGTCAGATGCGCCTGACCCTCAAGCGCGGGCCGGGCGGTAGCGTCGCCTCCCAGCTTGACTCCGGCCCCGGCGAGGCGAGTAGCCCGGAGGCGCCCGCCGAAGAAGAGGCCCCCGACGCTTCTCCCCGGGGCTATGCGGTCAAATCTCCCATCGTCGGTACTTTCTATTGCCGACCCTCCCCGGAGATGGAGCCATACGTCCAGGTGGGTGACCGGATCTCTCCCGGGGATACGCTGTGCATCATCGAGGCCATGAAGGTCATGAACGAGGTCAAGGCCGATCGAGCCGGTACCGTGACCCAGATAGACTGTGAGGACAGTCAGCCGGTCGAATACGGACAACTGCTGATGGTCATCGCTCCGCTGGCTACCCCTGGCGATTCAGAATGAAGCATGTTTAAGAAAATCCTGATCGCCAATCGAGGCGAGATCGCGCTACGGGTCATCTCCGCCTGCCATCAGTTGGGCATCGCCACCGTGGCCGTCTTCTCCGAGGCCGATCGTCTGGCGCTGCACGTCCGGCTGGCCGACGAGGCCTATTGCATCGGTCCCCCTGAGGCGCAGGCCTCCTATCTCAACCTGCCGGCCATCATGAGCGCGGCCGAGATCTCCGGCGCAGAAGCGATCCATCCCGGCTATGGCTTCCTGGCCGAAGACCCCCACTTCGTCGAGGTCTGCGAGGAGAGTGGCATCTGCTTTATCGGTCCACCCCACGAGGTGATGAGCCGCGCCGGCGACAAGCTGGCAGCCAAGCTGGCACTCAAAGCCGAGGGTATCCCGGTGGTGCCCGGCGCCCAGGCCATCAGCACCGAGGAGCAATTGGGCGCGGCGGCCAAAGAGCTGGGCTACCCTCTCATCATCAAGGCGACGGCGGGCGGCGGCGGGCGCGGCATGAGGCTGATCAACGGTGCCGATGAGCTGCTGGACAACTTCCACGCCGCGCGTCGCGAGGCCGAGGTGGCCTTCGGCACGCCGGCGGTTTATCTGGAAAAATACCTGGACAAAGCCAAGCACATCGAGGTACAGATCTTGGCCGATCGCTTCGGCCACTGCGTTCACTGGGGCGAGCGGGAGTGCTCCATCCAGCGACGCTACCAAAAGCTGATCGAGGAGTCGCCGGCCCCCGGCCTCTCCGGCGAGCTGCGCCGGGCGCTCTGGGAGGCGGCCCGCCAGGCCGCCCAGGCGCTGGGGTATCAGAACGCGGGCACGGTAGAGTTTCTCGTCTCCGGTGAAGATTTCTATCTGATCGAGATCAACGCCCGTATTCAGGTGGAGCATCCGGTCTCGGAGATGCGCGTCGGCAAAGATCTCATTGTCGAGCAGATACGCCTGGCGAGCGGTGAGCGCTTGGGCTATGCTCAATCTCGCCTGCGATTGCGGGGCCACGCACTGGAGTGTCGCATCAACGCCGAAGACCCCACCCAAGGCTTCCTACCCTCGATGGGTCGGGTGCAGTTGGTCAGTTGGCCGGGAGGTCCGGGGGTACGAATAGACACTGCCCTCTATCAGGGAGCGGAGATCACACCCTATTACGACTCGCTGCTGGCCAAGCTGATCACCTGGGGGGGGACGCGCGAGACGACCCGGCAGCGTATGTTGGACGCCCTGGCGCGCTTCGAGCTGGCCGGGGTGCAGACGACCCGTGAGCTCTGCCGGGAGATCCTGGAGCACCCAGCCTTCATCAAGGGTGAGGCGACCACCCGCTTCCTCTCCGATCAGCTCCGCGCAGTGCAGGAAGGAAAGTAGGACATTGGGGCTTTGCCCTTTTCGACCCCCTTGGGCTACAATGCCAAGTGATGAGGCTCCAACGGATCAAGCTGGCAAATTTCCGGAATATCAGGCGCTTAGACTGGTCACCGGGGGCCGGCCTCAACGTCATTGTGGGGGCCAACGCCGCCGGCAAGACCAACCTCTGCGAGGCGCTCTATTACCCAGCTCACGGTCTGCTGCTCAAGGGGGAACGCCAGAGAGAACTGATCTGCTGGGACGAGCAACAGGCTTGGCTGGAACTGGAGTTGGGCAGCGACCTATTGCGCATCGAGCTCGATGCCCGCCGGCAGCGCCGACTGCTCAGCCTGAACGGCGAGCGCGGTCGGCAAAGCGAAGTCTGCCAAGTCTGGCAAGCGTTGCTCTTCAGCCCCGACGAGCTGCAGATACTGAAGGGCTCTCCCGGTGGCCGGCGGCGCTTTTTCGACCAGGCCATCGCCGACCTCGATCCAGAATATCGCCGACTGGGCTACGAATATGATCAATTCCTGCGCCGCAAGAATGCCCTTTTGAAAAAACCTCACTTCAACCGCGAGCTGCTCGAGGTGCTTAACGCTGGACTGGTTAAGCGGGGCGCGCGACTGCTGCAGGGGCGGTTGGCCTATCTACGGGCGCTGGGCGATGAGCTCTCCCGGCAGTACCGACAGTTGGTGCCGGGGTCGGCCAAACTAGAGCTGCGCTATCGCAGCGGCCTACACTTGGGCGCAGGTCCGGCGGAAGCACCGGAGCTGCGGGCCAGGCTGGAGGAGGCAATCCGTGAACTTCAGGCCCAAGAGATCGAACGGGGAATGGCCTTGGTCGGCCCGCATCGCGACGATTTCTCCTTTCGGTTGGAGGGGGCGGAGATGCGCCGCTTCAGCTCCCAAGGGGAGCAGAAGACGGCCCTGATCGCCCTGGTGCTGGCCCAACTGGAGCTGGTCCAGCAACGCTGGGGCGAGTATCCGGTCTTGATCTTGGATGATGTGCTCTCCGAGCTGGACAGCCGGCGGGCCGAGGCCTTGTTGGACAACCTGCCCTCCGGTTTGCAGATCTTTCTCACCGCCACCGAGCTGAACGAACGGCTGCGCGCCCAGGCGGGGCGGTTCGACCGGATGTCAGCCGGCCGGCTGTCTCCACTGTTACAAGAAGAGGTCCGAATATGATTAAACTGGAGATGATCAGAGATATATTCGTGCGCCACGGTCTGGGGAAAGAGTTTTCTGAGCAAGAGCCGCTGCTGCGCTGGTCCCAAGCCTGCGGTCAGCCGCTGGCCCGCCTGACCAGCCCGCTGCGCGTCAGTCAGGGCGTGCTCTACGTCGGAGTGGCCAATCACGTCATCGCCCAGGAGCTCAGCTTGATGAAGGAAGTTTATCTGCAGAAGCTGCGCGAGCTGCTGGCCGGCCCGCCGCTGAAAGACATTCGCTTCCGGGTGAGCCCTCAGCTCGCCCCGCCTGGCCGTGCTCTGCCCGACGATGAGCCGGCCATTCAGCTCAGCCTGCTCGATTTTGAAGAGCAGCAGCGGATTCTGGACGAACTGCATGATGCCTCGTTGCGGGAAGCCTTCGCGCGACTGCTGGACTCCTTGGCCCGGGCCGACCGAGCACGCCAACTGCGGGGCGGACGTCGCTGCTCAGGCTGCGGGGTGCACTTCGAGGGCCAAGGGTCGCTCTGCTTCAACTGCCAACTGGAGCGTGGCGCCTGAGATGAAGATCGGCTTCTTCTCCGACACCTATCGGCCCCAGATCAACGGGGTGAGCACCGTGCTCTTGACCCTAGAGCGGGTCTTCACCCGCATGGGTCATCAGGTCTATCTCTTCGTCCCGGCGTATGCCAGCCGCCGGGCCAGTTCAAGCGGCAACGTCTTTCGCTTTCCGGCACTGCCGGTGCTCTACCGCAAGGAGAGCCGCTTCGCTTTGCCCCGTTCACGGGAAGCCCGGCGTGTCTTCGGTCAGCTGGACGTCATCCACAGCCATACGCCCTTTTCATTAGGGCTTTTGGGCATCCGGGTGGCCCGTAAGTATGGCCTGCCCCATGTGCATACTTATCACACGCTCTTCACCGACTATCTGCACTACCTGCCGCGCCCGCTCCGGCTGACGCCGCGCATGGTCGAGCGGATCAGCGCGGCCTTTTGCAATCGCTGCGACGCGGTGACCACCCCCTCGCGCCCCATGCGCCAAACGCTGCTGAGCTATGGCATCGTCCGGCCGGTCTACGCCCTGCCCTTTGGCTTGGACATGAGCGACTTCAGCCGGCCGCTGAGATATGATCTGCGCTCCGAGTTGGAGCTAGCCCCTGACGAGCGGGTGCTGATCTGCGCCGGACGGTTGAGCCAGGAGAAGAACGTCTCATTTGTCCTGCGGGCTTTCGAACTGATGCTGGCGCGCGCGGCGAAGCTGCGCCTGGTGATCGCCGGAGACGGGCCGGCGCGCGCCCAATTGGAGAAGGAAGCTCGCGCGCTTAATCTCGCCGGGCGGACGGTCTTCACCGGCTATCTGGAGCGTAGCAAGTTAATAGACTATTATAAAGCAGCCGATCTCTTCGTTTACGGCTCCAAGACGGAGACGCAGGGCATCGTCTACTCTGAGGCCCTGGCCTCCGGCACTCCGGTGGTCGCCGTGGGGGAGATGGGGGTGCTGGACGTGGTCAAGGACGGCACCACTGGCCTGCTACTGCCCGAAGATGAGACGGCCTTCGCCGAGGCCGCTGTCGAGCTGCTGCACGATCCAGCACGCCTGCGGCGCATGGGCCAAGCGGCCCTCCGGAGCGCCCACGAGGAGAGTGCCGAGCGCTCCTGTGAGCAACTGCTGAAGATCTATCGGGAGCTGATCGAGGCCGCTACTTCCCTCCCAGCTTGATGCCCTTAAAGCTGGTGGCGATCGTCAGGTTGCCACCGGTAAAGCCGCTGCTGCTGAATTTTCCTTGTGCCTCGAGCTGAAGGCGATCTATCATCCCCTTCAGGCTAAGCTGCTCGCTCACCAAGCCGGAGGGATCAAATTGGGTAACGCTCTTAAAGTGAGCAGCTCCCGCAGCGCCGCTCAGGCTGAGTTCACTACCTGCCAGACCGGAAGGGTCAAAGTTGGTGGAGCTCTCGAACTGCAGCGAGCCCGCTTGTCCGGCCAGAGCGACCTGCTGCTCTGCAAAACCGGTCGCATCGAAGGTTGTGGTGCTGGAAACGTTTATGTCATTGACGGTGGTCGAGAGCGCAAAGCTGTCAGTGGAGAAGCCTGCGGCGGTATAGACGGTGGTGCGCGCGAAGTTGACCTGCCCCAGCTGGGCGCTCAGGGTGAGGCTATCGCTTGCCAAGCCCTTGGGGGTCAGGACGGTCGTGCGCGTGAGGGAGAGGTCGTCCAGCGCTGCCTGCACCGTGAAGACCTTCTTGGCGAAGCCGGCCGGCGTGAGGGTCAGGCTGCTGGAGAGCGAGGCGCCATCCTTGGTCTTGGCGCTGCCCTCCAAGGTAGCGCTGGCGAAGCCTGCCGGGGTGAAAGTCGCCGAAGCGCTGAGCTTAAATGGTTTAATCGTGTGGTTCACCGAGAGCGTTTCGGAGCTGAAGCCGCTGGGGCCGAAGGCAGTGAGGCTGAAGACCTTTGCCTGCTCGATCACCCGACTGGCAGAGAAGCTGCCCTGAGCGAATCCGCTGCCGGGGGTGAAGACCAGGGTGAGCGCCAGATCGGTCTGGGCCAGGGTAGTACTGGCCGTGGCCTTGAAGTTCGAGCCGGCGCTGGAGTAACCGGACGGCCCAAAGGCCAGACTGGCAGTGAGGTTGAGGTCGAGCGTCTGCGCCTGGCCGCCCAGGCCGACTCCGATCAGAATGACGAGCAGGAGAGATAACACACCTAGCAAGCTTTGTTTGCCCATGAACAGATCGCCTCCCTAAGCGTTGGGCTAATTGGCTTACTATAACGCTTTTTGCCCCTAATCGTCAAGTTCTGGGCATTACATTACGGAGGGTCAACAGGTTGACAAGTTAAGGGCCATGACCTGCCAACGTTTTAGTGCCATCCCCAGCCCCTGTTGGTGATCTCTGTCACCCCCAAGATGGGCGACCTGACGCCCGGCTACCGACCGGAGTCCGTCACCTCCAGCACCGAATCGTCGAGTAGAACCCCCAAGGGTCCTTAGCTCCGGCGTGCCGAGCCGGTAGGCTAAGCGTGTGACCGAGCGAGGTTCTTACTCCAACATGATGAACAGAAACTTTACCTTTGGGCGGATGTGGACGATGAACAGCAGACACGAGCGCAACGGCAACCAGATATCTGCGGCCCTGGGCATAATCTGCGCCCAAGGCAGTAAGCGCACCTATAGCAAAGGTGAGATCATCTATCAGCCGGGCGATCTGGACAGCGCGATCTATTACATCCGCAGCGGCAAGATCAAGCTGGCCTACCTCGACGAGAGCGGGCGCAAGCTCACCCTGTCCATCCTGGGGGAGAATGAGCTCTTCGGCGAGATGGCCCTCATCGGCGAACGCAAGCGCACCCTGCTGGCCCAAGCGCTCGAAGAGGTCTCGATCTACGAGATAGATGAGCGCCGGTTTCTAGACCTGGTGGAGCGCAAACCGGAGCTGGCCTTGGATATTATCGGCCTCTTCGGGCGACGCACCCGTGAGATCGAGCGCAAGCTGGAGGATCTGGTCTTCAAGGACATCTCCACCCGGCTCTCGCGCCAACTGCTCAAGCTGGTCAAGGAACACGGCCAGGAGACCAAGAATGGCACCCAGATAGATTTCAAGATCACCCACAAAGAGCTGGCCGATTTAATAGGCTCCGCCCGCGAGAATACCACCTCGGCGCTCAATCGCTTGGCCAAGGAGGGCATCTTGGACAAGCGGCGCTACCGCATCATCATCAAGGATGAAGAGAAGCTCAAGCAGCTAGGTGGCAACTTATAGTCTGGTCGGGTTGCAAGCGGATAGCCGGCTCGGTAAAAACAGCTTAGCCCTCAGGCCCGTTAGCCTACCGCTAACGCTGGTCTGGAGCCACAGGTGATCATGGCCAAATTAAACCTGCCGCGCGGCATGCACGACTATCCTCCGGAAGAGAAACTTCGCCGCGACACTCTTATCCGACTCTTGATCGAACGCTTCGAGGCCTACGGCTTCCCCCCACTGGAGACGCCCATCGTGGAGCGCTGGGAGGTCTTGAGCGCCAAATACTCCGGCGGCACCGAGATCCTCAAAGAAACTTTTCAACTGACCGACCAGGGCGGGCGGGCGCTGGGGCTGCGCTACGACCTGACCGTGCCCCTGGCCCGCTTCATCGGCAGCCATCCTACGATCAAACGCCCCTTCAAGCGCTACCAGATCGGCCCGGTCTTTCGCGATGGCCCCATCCGCAAGGGCCGCACGCGCCAGTTCATCCAGTGCGATGTGGACATCGTCGGCTCCAGCTCCATGCTGGCCGACGCCGAGTGCCTCAACCTGACGCTGGATATCTTCGAGCGCTTGGGCTTCCAGGTGATGGTCAAGCTCAATAATCGTAAAATTCTCTATGAAATTATTCGGCATTTCGAGCGTTCGGAAGAGATCAATGAAGCTGCACTGCCCGTCTCGGATGACGAGATTATTCTCACACTGGACAAACTGGAGAAGGTAGGCCAGGCGGGGGTCATTAAGGAGCTGGTGGACAAGGGACTGGAGCGCCCTCACGCCGAGGGGTTGCTGGGCATTCTGGAGCAACTCGCCGGAGAGAGCAACGCTGAGGTTTTGACTGAGATAATGCAATGCTTTGCTGCGCCCTCCGAGGGTGCCCGGGAGCTGGAAGCGCTGCTTCAGTCGGTTCACTCCGAGGAGCGAGTCCGGATCGTCCCCTCGCTGGCCCGCGGCCTCAGCTATTATACCGGGACGATCTTCGAGGTCTATAGTCTGGATCCGCCCTTCGATTCGGCCCTGGCCGGCGGCGGCCGCTACGACCGGCTGATCGGCGACCTGCTGGACACAAAACAGCCCTACCCTGCTGTAGGCATCTCCTTCGGCCTGGAGCCGATCATGGAGCTGCTGAAAGCAAGCGAGAAGGAAAGCGGGCAACCCCGCACTGTGACCGAGCTTTATGTAATTCCCATCGGGACGGTCAAGGAGAGCTTGGCGCTTACCCATCAACTCCGTTCGTCCGGGATCAAGACCGATCTGGATCTGATCGGACGCGGCGTCTCCGATAATCTACGCTACGCCAACACTTATCAGATTCCCTACGCGCTGCTCATCGGCCCCGACGAGCTGGCCCGCGGGCAGGTCAAGCTGCGCGACATGCGGACCGGCTCGGAAGAGTTGCTCGAGCTGCCAGAGGTCATCGCCCGGCTGCGCGGCGGGCTGCCTCCAGACGAGCCGCCACATCCGGCCAGTTGACCACGTTCCAGAAAGCCTCTATATAAGCCCCCCGATTGTTCTGATACTTGAGATAATAGGCGTGCTCCCAGACGTCGAGTACCAGCAGCGGCCGGGCGCCCTGGGCGGTCAGGTTCTGATGTTTTTCGGCTTGCAGGGTCAGCAACTGATCTGAGTTGGGCTCGTAGGCTAAGATGCCCCAGCCGGAGCCCTCCACCCCGCCGGCCGCAGCGCTGAACTGCGCCTTGAAATCAGCAAAACTCCCGAAATCATGGCTGATTTTCTCCGCCAATGATCCCTGGGGCTCGGCGCCCCCCTGCGGGCTCATGTTGGGCCAAAAGATCGAATGCAGCAGATGACCGCTAGCGTTGAAGGCCAGGTCGCGCAGCACCGCCTTGATCGCGGCATAATCCCCGCTCTGGCGCATCTTTTCCAGTTTCTCTAGAGCAGCGTTGGCCCCGTTGACATAGGCCTGATGGTGCTTATCGTGATGCAGACGCATCGTCTGCTCGTCTATATGCGGCTCCAAGGCTGCGTAGTCATAGGGCAGAGGTGGCAGTTCATATTTGACCATTGACGATCACTCCTTGGGTTGATTGGCTGAGATAATCTTAGGGCGAGCGGCGGAATTTTTCAACTGTAAGCTTCCGAATCTCGGCGAGGACTAAGCTGACCAAGCCCGCTGCAACTCCTCCAGCTCCCCCTCGCTGATCGCCCGACGGATCTGGACCATCAGCTTGGCCAGGGTGCGCAGATTATGGACGGTCGCCAGCCGCAGGGCCAGCAGCTCCTTGGCACCGAAGAGATGGTGCAGATAGGCTCGGCTGAAGTTTTGACAGGTATAGCAGTCGCAGTCTGGAGCGATCGGCCGGGCATCGCGGCGAAAGCACGCATTGGTGATGTTGATCCGATAGTTTGGCGGCCGGCAGACCAGCAAGTGTCCCATGCGCCCTAGGCGCGTGGGGATGACGCAATCGAAGGTATCAATGCCCCGTCGGACGATCTGAAAGATGTCGGGAATGGCACCGATGCCCAACAAGTGTCGAGGTTTTTCAGATGGCAGGAGCGGGACCGTCCAGTCGAGCACCTGGTGCATCTGGGCCTTCGATGAGCCGAGTGACCCGCCGATGGCGAAGCCGTCGAACTCATGCGCGGTGATGAAGCGGGCGCTCTCCCGGCGCAGATCTTCATAAGCCCCACCCTGGACGATGCCATAGAGCGCTTGAGTTTGCCGGGCCTGCGGCTCGGTCTCCTGGAAATGGCGCAGCGCCCGCTCGGCCCAGCGGTGGGTGCGCTCCAGTGCCCGGCGGGTATATTCGTAATCGTGCAGCGGCGAGGTGCACTCGTCGAGCGCCAGGATGATGTCCGCGCCGAGCGCCCGCTGCATCTCGATGACCCCTTCGGGGGTAAAGCGCTGCGGTGAGCCGTCCAGGTGCGAGCGAAAGCTGACGCCCTCCTCATCTATCTTCACCAGGGAATGGCCCGGCCGAGCCGCTTTGAGATGGCCGCCGCGCGGGTTTTCCTCAGGGAAGATCGAGGCGACCTTGCCTACACCCTGCTCCAACCCCGCGCCGAGGCTGAAGACCTGAAAGCCGCCGGAGTCGGTCATGATCGGCCCCGGCCAACCCATGAAGCGGTGCAGGCCGCCCAGCTCGGCGATCAACTCTTCGCCGGGTCGCAGGTGCAGATGATAGGTGTTGGCGATCAGGACTTGAATGCCCAGCCGGGCCAGCTCAGCGGGGGCGATTCCCTTGACGGTCGCTTGGGTGCCCACGGCGACGAAGGCCGGGGTTTCAATAACGCCATGCGGGGTCTTTAGCCGACCGCGCCGGGCGTTGCTGGCCGGGTCTTGCGCTATGATCTCAAAGTCAAGTGCGCTCATGTCAATAGTAGATCGTCAGCGTGCGGTGATAGGGCTTGGCACGGAACTCATCGCGCTGACCCAAATGCCAGAGCAACCGGTCGAGCTCAAAGGAGTGCAGACGGGTGTCCCGGCGCTCCATCTCGCGGCGGAGCAACTCGACCGCCCAGACGGTGTGGGCCCGTATCTCGATCTCCTCCGGACTGCCAGCGGGTAATTCGCGGCGGGCATCAACTCGCTCGGCCAACCGCTCGTCATAGCGCAAGATGCCCAGATGGCGCAGGACCTGGGGCAGCTTGTAGTCGGCGAAGGCGGTCAAAAGATCCACATCTGGCAGCGCGCCCTGGCCCTCTGCGCCGGAGGCCTCATGGAGATCGGCGGCTAGGATCTGGGCCCGCTTGTAGAAATAAACTGGCTGGCCTCGATAAGTAGCCCGATCGCGGAACGAAGGGAAGTGCGATGTCAAGAGGCGAACCAACTCAACGGCCGAGCCGCTGGCGGCTTGGAAGAGCCTGGCGGCCTGCCCCTGGAACTTTTCGTGCAGCACCTGTCCCAACTCGCGCAGGATCTGCGCCCGTTCATCTAGGAGCGGGATTTCGCCTGTTCCTCCCAAAATGCTTCGGAGCTGATCAGGAGTAATCTTGATGAGCTGTTGGAGGTCTTCGAGCGAACTGTGCTGCTCGAAGGCGCGCTTGAGGGCGGCGGCCAGAGCCCAGTATCCGGAGATTTTTTCGCCCTGATAGTCAATGGCCCAGCGCGGCTCCGGCCAGAAGCAGAAGTTGAGCGCGTCGAGCAACAAGAGATAGTGAGCCAAGCGCTCCGGCTCTCCTGAAAAGTGATAGCGCCCTTCCCAGCGGGGAACTTTCGAAAGAGCGAGCTCAGGGGCGAAGCGGGCCAAGGCCTCCTGATCGAGCGAGACATGGCGGCTCTGGGCGACGACTTGTCGGCACGAATCGAGAACTATCTGCATAGTAATGAGCCTTTAAGGGCAACAATCTACTGGGGAGCTTAGCCTATGGAGCGTGCTGGGGCAAGGTGGGCTGGGGATAATCCAGATAATCGCCGGGAAATGAATTTCCCGGCTACGAGATGTCAGGGAAACCCTCTCGCGAGGGTTCACGGCCTGGAACCCCGTCAGGGGTTTTGTGCCTCACCGTAGCCGGAGATTTTAATCCCCGGTGTTAATTGGTTTTGCGTCGACGACGCAACGTGTTGCTCTATGGCCAAATGGGTGAGAAAGACCTCAATTTCTGGGGAGCCCATCTGGAGGGGATGCCGCCTGTTGTGGAACAGAGTATAGCGTTTTATCCAAGAGACGTAAGCCTCTTCGGTGCGGATGGAATAGTGCTTGATCCGGATGGCTTCACGGACCCGGTCGAGAAGCTTCTTAGGGCGTTTTTCCATCGTGCCTCTATCCACCATTGATTTTCAGACTGAATTGATGTATTATAAAAGTTATATCGAGTTAGGTCAAGGATGATAGGCGGAACGCTTGTCCGCCTATTACGACCAAGAGAGGGCTTAGACGGAATGATGTCCGTATAACATGCAGAACGGTCATTTAGGTGGAAAGGTTTCCGTCTAAGGTAGCAGAAGGGGGATTAGGCGGAAGAATGTCCGTCTAGTAATAGTTCGAGCAACAAAATAGCCACTAAGGACCGTGAAGCGAAGGAGGAGTATCGCCATGGCCGAGATACAGAAGCAGTTCGAGGAATTCAATGAGGCGATTCGCCTCAAGCAATATGAGGACAACGCAACGCTTCGCGAGAAGCGAGATGTCGTCCTGAAGAAACTCAAACAGCGGCTGAAGGTGCTCTTCGAGGAGAAGGATGAATCCCCTCCGAAATACACGACTTTCGACCAGGGCAGCTATAAGCTGGGGACTGGCGTCAAACCGCTCACGGGTGACTTCGATATTGATGTGGGGCTGCTTTTCGAGGTGGATCGAGAAGATCACCCCGACCCGGTTGTAGTGAAACAATGGGTGTTCGATGCGTTGGACGGACACACCAAGAAAGTCGAGCTTCGCCGTCCGTGTGTCACGGTCTTCTACCAGAGCGGTGAGGAACCTCTCTATCATGTGGATCTAGCAGTCTACTCGGCGGCAGATTCCAATAGCGACAACAAGACCTGCCTGGGGAAAGGGAAGCAGGCATCCCTCCCTGAGAACTGTATCTGGGAGGAGGCCGATCCAGACGGTCTGATCACTGTGCTCAGCGGCAAGTATTCAGGAGACGATTGGGAACAGTTCCGTCGTTGTCTCAGGTATCTGAAACGCTGGAAGGACCTCAAGTTCCCAGCCGACGGCAACGCCGCTCCTGTGGGAATCGGGCTGACGATCGCCGCATACAACTGGTTCTACCCCAAACACAAGGTAGTGGATGCTTACGCAGGCCAGACGAGTGCCGACGACCTGGGGGCACTGTTGGATTTCGTTGATGCGATGTACCGGAATTTCCGGTCCGTGTTCCGTGATGGCGAAAGGATCGATAGGCTTGAGGCGAAACTGCCCGTCGCTCCCTACAACGACGTTTTCGAGAAGATGTCCGACAAGTACATGGCCCAGTTCAAGGAGAAGCTCCAGAAACTGGCCGTGGCGCTGGATGAGGCATCAAAGGAAGCCGATCCTGTCGAAGCCTGCAGGAAACTCCAGAAGTTCTTCGGCGAAGACTTCCCCGTGCCGGAGAAGGACGATACGGGAGAAGAGCGCGGACCGGCCATCATCACGGGAAGCCAATCTGCCTGAGCCATCAGTCCATGGAAGACAGATCGATGCACAAACTCCTCCTGTCGGCAGCAGAAAGCCACGGTCTTGTCGGTGCGTCGGTGTCTTCCGATGACGAGCTGGCAGCGCTGCCACAGCACCACGGTGTGCCTGTTGTAGGCGTCAGGGGGGAGATCACGATTGCGGGGAAACCGGTGTCGCTGTCTCTGGCGCTCCGCGTTTCCGCGCCATGTTGCTTGCCCCTCATCTTCATGCAGCCTTGGGACGCGTTCGGCGTCATACCCCACATCGACACCGATGGGTACGTGTGTTACGCGCAGAACGAAGGTCTGATCCTTGACCCGAACCGTTTCGAACAGGTGGTATCGACATCCCTCAACGAAGCCATCGCTCAGATTGCCGCAGGGGCAAACGGGGAAAACTCGCGTGATTTCATCGACGAATTCCTGCCCTACTGGAACCGCCAAAAGGGGATACTGAGTGCCCACTGCTTCGTGGAGCCAAGCGATGCCCCCAAGATCGTGCAAGCCTTCGTTGAGGGCAACACGTATCAGCACGTCTGCGACCGGGAAGCCGACCTTCGGGACTACCTCTCTGGATCCGATGCGAAGCACTTCACACAGCGCAACGCCCTCTACGTCCCTTTGCCGGAGGGGACGGTAATCATCCCCCCTCATCCGGAGGCTGGCTGGTCACCAGCAGAAGCAACCACCGTCTTAATTCAACACCTAAACGATCGAACGGCGAAGGAGATTGCGAAGCTCTGCCGCAAGCTGACCAAACGTGAAGAGCTGGTTGTTGTGCACTTGCCGCGCGCAGCCGGAAATGGAGGATCTCTATTCGGGTTGAAATACGAAGGCGTCCACAAGCTTCATCCCTTGGCCGGTGGGCCTGCTCCAAGCAGTGTCTCACCGGTGAAGCTGTTGAGATATGACCGGTCACTCCTCCTGCCGCGAGGAGGGGCCGATGCCGAACTGCACGACAAACGCGTGCTTGTGGTTGGTTGCGGGTCGGTCGGCGGCTTCCTCGCTGTTGAACTGGCGCGGTCGGGGATTGGACATCTGAGTCTTGTCGATCACGACACCTTGGACGGTGACAACGTGTTCAGGCACGTTCTGGGCAGGAAGCACCTGAATGAGAAGGGAAACAAAGCAGAACTTCTGACCACGCACATATCAGAGAACATTCCCTACATGAATGTCACCCCAGTACCATCCCGCATAGAGCAGGCAATCAACGGCGGGA
>ENA-ORDP01000010-ORDP01000010.1-marine-sediment-metagenome-genome-assembly--contig:-NODE-10-length-95119-cov-4.603467_pt1 | contig 95119 bp, 77 predicted proteins | sample MGYA00248627_ERZ508539 | MGnify/ENA primary metagenome ERZ508539 (study PRJEB26208, sample SAMN05571518) | marine sediment metagenome | biome: deep sea; feature: Hydrothermal vent; material...
GCTATGGGCTACTTCTTGAATTTAGGGTATCAATATCTGTATGAAAATCGGTGATTAGAGGTCAATCCAAAATACTTTGGAGAAGCTTATAAATGTATTTACGAAATTGGTGTGAAATTAGCCCATGTAATATGGAGAAGACTGAGTCCCGATCATTTACCGGCCTCAGATGGGAATATCATTGACATAACCTATAGACTTATAGATAAGCGGGAATTTGATTTAGCAATAAGACTTCTGGATTTCTTTACGCAGGATCAGATGAAGCATTCAACTGACGTCAATAAACGAATGATGGTAATAAATCGTGCACAAGCTTACAAGTGGGCAAAAGACAACGACACTTGCAATAAAATTCTTTCCGAGTTTGACTGGAGTGCAAGCGGTGACAATTTTAAGTTGGCTGTCGCCATATTAAAAGAAAAATACGATGAGGCCTATACAGTGATGAAACGTTTAAAGCACGACGAGTCATTTCACAAAACCTTCTATAAAGATTGGCCATTATTTAAGGAATTGAGAAAACAAAAAGATTTTACCTTAGTCTATAAAGAATGTTATGGAGAACCTTTCAAAGTGCAACAAAAGACTGAAGAAACTAAAGACGAGAATGTCGAACAATAAAGCAAGCAAGAAGGAGGGACGTGAGGGACCTACGACGATTTTAGGGGACATCCTATATCCCCCTGTCAAGAAAAAAATATATTTCAAGAAATATATTAAATATATTTTAGAATCATATAGTTACAGAACCCTGTAAGGATTCAAACGCACCTCTCCTTCTAAGTCTTCAAAAGACTTTTAACTTTTGTGGCGAGTCTCTCACCGTAATGGAAACATAACGGTTTTATCACAGCCTTTTGATCAGACATGCAGTGTGACCTTTCTATTACCCACAAATATTAAAAGAAAGTGATTAGTCTTGGCTTGGCTCTATTTTTTCCAAGTGCTGTAATGACAATATTTTCCATCTTTCCACTAAGTGATCAATCTCCTTCATATTTTTAAACGCTTTCTTCAGCATCTGAATCTGATTTTGATTTAAAGTTTTCGTAATCGTTTTCCCTTTTTCTTTCCGAGTCCAGATCCAATAAGGACCATGCCAATATTTTTTATCTTGATGGCAGCGACAGTTATTCTTTCCACATTGTTTGTATTGTTTCAACAAGGTTCCCTTTAGAATCCAATCTGTGGTTGAAATTTTATTTTTTAAGGCTTGAATTTTGGGGTTCATTTATCTATAATAACCTGAAGTATTACATACGTCAAGACAAATTTCAAAAGTAGGAGTAAAAATGGATTCTAAAGAATGGGCCGAAAAGGAATTTGAGAAAGTAAACTTGGGGGATGAAAGATTAAATCAAAGACTTGTAAAAATTAGTCAACAGCTTGTGGAATCTCCTGAAAGCCCTATTAACAAAGCCTGCGGGAACTGGAGCGAAACCAAAGCAGCGTACCGTTTTTTTCAAAACGAAAACGTGAACTATCAAGATATTGTTGAAGCCCATGCCGAAATGACTCAAGAAAGGGCCAAACAAGAAGATACAGTATTAGCTATTCAAGACACCACTTATTATAATTTCTCAAACCATCCAAAAACTGAAGGGCTTGGAGTGTTGTCACGATTTAAGGGAAAACATAAAGATGAAATTCTGACCCTAGGACTCTGTATGCATACTACACTGGGTATAACCACAGAAGGGCTCCCTTTAGGAATATTAGATCAAAATATCTTTTCCAGAGAAGAGCTTCCATTGGAAAAAATAGCGTTAAAGAAAAAAGCACATAATAATGCTTTGCCCATTGAAGAAAAGGAAAGCATACGCTGGTTGGATTCAATGAAAAAAACGACATCTTATTTTAAAGGTCAAAACAAGAGGATTGTCACTATAGCTGATCGAGAGGCAGATATCTATGATATGTTTCTTTTGGCTGACAGGATTGATGCTAATGTATTAATTCGTGCTTCTCATAATAGGAAAATTAATAAAACTGCAATACATTCGGAGAGTTCAGGTGAGATGCTTTGGGACTTCATGGAAAAACAAAAATCAAAAGGTACAATTCAGGTTAAAGTTCCGAAGAAAGGTAGCACGCCGGAACGGTCAGCAACATGTAATATTAAATTTAGCAAAATCAATATTCTTCCACCTAAAAGTTATAAAGGGTCTAAAGAAGGAAATCTTTTTTTAGATCTTTATGCAATTCATATTTCAGAACAAAACCCACAAAAAGATTCTACAAAAATTGAATGGATATTGCTCACAAATATTTCCATTACTACTTTTAAAGAAGCTGTTGAAAAAACAAGCTGGTATTGTCTTCGATGGAGAATAGAAGTTTATTTTAAAGTGATTAAGTCAGGATTCAAAGCAGAAGATTGTCGCCTGGAAAAGGCGGATAGACTCATTCGTTTTTTAGCTGTTATTAGTATTGTTGCATGGAGGGCCTATTGGCTGACTTTAGTATCAAGAACCGCTCCTAATAGTTCATCCCTATTATTTTTGAATGAATTTGATTGGAAGATCTTATTCGTAAAATTTAATCCTAATAAAAATATCCCCAAACGCCCTCCAAGCATGAAACAAATTACAGTATGGATTGCTCAACTTGGAGGATTTCTGGATAGAAATAGTGATGGAGATCCCGGAGTCACACATATATGGCGTGGATTAAAAAAATTCGCCAACTTGATCGAAGGGGCTCAAATATTTCAAAATACTTATGGGTAATAGAAAGCCCACCCTCACCCGTCAAGGGGAAGGTAACTATTTCGGGACAGGAGGCGGAGGGGACTGCTTAGATAGAAAATTTATTTGATTTTTTTACTCGGTAAACAGCTCTACGGCATCGATCATAGCATCCGCTATATGCTCCTTTGTGACCACTCCGACTACAGTGCTATCGGAAATGGTTTCCCCCTCGCGTACGACCAGGGCGGCGGAGGCCTGGCTGGAACGCATCCCGGCAATAACTTCAAGGAGCGTTGAATCCTCCGATACGGTTATAAAGCCTCTGTCTGAGATCTCCCCAAGAGTGCTGATTTCCCCGCGTCTGCCGAGGGCCTCTATCGCCACATCCTTGGTAATAAGACCTACCACTTTGTCGGCATCCTTAACGAGGAAATTCGATACCGCCATCTGTTCCGACAGCATATGTGCAAATTCGTCAAGAGTGCCCGAAGCCGGTACAACCGTGAGACGGGTTTCCATCATATCCTTTACATGTTTTACATGATACACATTGGCTTGCAGCGCTTCGGGCATGTAGTGGCCGCGCCGGGCAAGCTTCAGTGTGTAAATGCTGTCTTTCTCCAGAATCTTCCGTACCCCATAGCTGAACGCTACCGTAACTGTAATGGGAATGATGACGTTGTAGTCAAGGGTCATTTCAAAGATCATCACAATGGCTGCCATAGCCGCACCGGTCGATCCACCTATCATAGCTGCCATACCGGCGGCGGCGAATGCCGGAGGACTGATCGTAAACGCTGGAAAGACCCGGTGAAGGATAATCCCATACGCTCCACCCAGTGTTGCCCCCATATAAAGCGCAGGCGAAAAAATACCGCCGGACGCACCTGAACCAAGGGTCAGGGACACGGCAAGCAGTTTTAAAGAAAAGAGTAAAACAAGCAGGTATAGTTGCGACTGTCTGCCGGAAAGTATGTCTTGAATCGTTGAATAGCCAACACCGTCTATATAGTAGTGACCGGTTGTAATCATCAGGAGGTACATCATAATGCCCACGATAAACATTCCGGTCATGTGTTGAATGTAGTAGTTTCCTGTTACATGTTTAGTGAACATATCCTCGAAACCGTAGACAGATTTTATGAAGAGTGTAGAGACCAAACCCATGAGCACACCCAGCCCTACATAAGAGACGAGCACCAGCGGGTTGGCCAGGTGAAAGTAATGTCCCTCAAGCTCAGGGATAAAAAAAGACGGATCGCTGCCAAAGAAGATACGGGCAATATAGGTAGCGGTAGCCGTGGAGATTGCGACTGGCACCAGTGTCCTCGCACTGACCTCATACATCATGATTTCAAGGGCGAACAGCACCCCCCCTATCGGGGTGTTAAAGGTTGCGGCAATACCGGCTGCGGCACCGGCCGAGATCAAATTGATTCGTTGCCAAACAGGCATCGGAAAAATCTGGCCTAATGAGGAGCCGAATGAAGAACCAATCTGGATGATTGGCCCCTCGCGGCCAACAGCGCCTCCGCTTCCGATGGAAAGCGCGGAGGCAACTGATTTAACCACAGCTACAACCGGTCTGATAATGCCCTTGTGATAGTAAATAGCATCCATAACCTCCGGAACACCGTGACCTTTTGCTTCAGGAGCGAAGTTTTTAACAAGGAAGACAACGCCAATTGCGCCAAGCACAGGCACAAAAACAATAAAAATACCCCATGGGCTTGGAGGGGTATGAATATTGGCGTTATACGCCACCGACAACTTGCCTAAGAACAGCAAGTTGTGGAAGAGGGCAATCAGGCCGCGGAATACCACGGCACCCAGTCCGGCAACCACGCCTATAAATACCGATAAAAAGGAAATGATCAGTGGAGAGAGTGGTTTACTTTGAATTGCTTCATTTACTTTTACTTTCATGTGTTGTTGAGTTGACATTACATACGGTAGTCACTAAAAGCGTTTACAAATATCGGCCGGTCTTAGAGGCTACGCTACCTCTATATTGAAGCTTCGGGCACATTATTGCAGACTATGCAAAACTATTGACATGCAAGGAAATAAAGTTGAATATCTTGAGCACATCAGGACCGGTATTATCATGGATTTTACCAAAAATTTCAAATAAGATGCATATTAATCTAAAAGTGACGGTCCTTTTCTTCCATCTTACCACAACTGCAGTGAGTTTACTTTATTATACTTAATTTTGAGTGATCCTTACCTTTATACAGAGGATATCTTCGCAGAACCCAAGTATCTGTCCTGCCCTCCTGTCTTCGATCTCCAAACCCTGTGTCCCCTCCGGCAAAAACCAGGCCTCTTTTACTCAACCGCTATAAATGTTTCCGTCCTTGTTATCCCCCTGACCTTTCTTACCTTCTTCAGTATTCTCGTGAATATCTCATTAATATCATTGGCCTCAAGCACTGCGACAATATCAAACTGACCTGTAATAACATCTGCGTTCACCACTCCGTTGATACCCCTCAGGGTATCCCGGATATCCCTGTCCTTGCCGGGAAGGACATTTCCAAGCATGTATATCCTTGCCATGGTCTCCTCCTTTGAGGCTTACGCCCCTTTTGGTTTATGTCCAGGTTAAGTAATGATGAATTCGTAAAAAAACCAGGAATACTGTATTCCGTCATCCTGAATGCCGAATCAAGTTATTAAGTTTATTCACAAACTATATATAAATCATACCAGATAATGGCCTTCATGACAACAATTTCCATGGCCACCGCAGTCAATCTGTTGACACCTTATGTCTATATACTGTAAATTAACTGTATTATGAAGAGTGTACTTATAATAGACGATGATATTACTGTAAGAGATGTCCTTAACGAATTCTTAATTTCGGAAAAATACAGGGTTGCCCTGGAAGAAAACGGCCTGAATGGACTTGAAAGGTTAAGGAAAGAGAGTTTTGATATTATCTTCCTTGACCTCGCCATGCCCGTAATGGGAGGAATGGATGTCCTGAAGGCAATGAAGGACACCCCGAATTCCGACACCCCCTGCATCATTATTACTGCCTATGGAACAGTAAAAAATGCGGTTGAAGCCATGAGAACAGGGGCATTCGATTACGTCACAAAACCCTTCAGACTCGATGAACTGGGAATTATCATCCAAAAAGCACTCGATATGGCTAAACTCAAGAAAGAGAATATCCGGCTAAAAAGAGAACTCAGGAAGCGTTACGAATTTCACGGTCTTATAGGCTCATCCCCTAAGATGCAGAGGGTTTATGACCTGATAGAGAAGATAGCTGATACGGACAGCACTGTCCTTATTACAGGTGGAAGCGGTACGGGTAAAGAGCTTATTGCAAAGGTAATCCATTACAACAGTTACCGCTCCGGCAAGAATTTTGTTCCTCTCAATTGTGCAGCCATACCAAAAGACCTCCTGGAGTCGGAACTCTTCGGACATGAAAAAGGGGCATTCACCGGGGCTATAAATACACGCATTGGAAGGTTTGAACTTGCAAGCGGCGGCACGCTCTTTCTTGATGAGATTGGAGAGCTCGACCCCTCGTTACAGGTCAAGTTATTACGGGTGCTTCAGGAGAGGGAATTCGAAAGAATCGGAAGCACAAAGACGATAAAGGTCAACGTAAGGATATTAGCCGCCACTAACAGGAACCTTGAAGAACTTACAAGAGAGGGCAGGTTCAGGGAAGACCTCTATTACAGATTAAACGTAATACCCGTTCACATTCCCCCGTTGAGGGACAGGAAAGAAGACATACCGGTGTTAATCGAACACTTCCTTAAAAAACATGCAAAAGCAAAAAAGAGGCAATCCCCTGAGATATCAAAACAGTTGATGGATGTCCTTCTTAGATACGGATGGCCCGGAAATATCCGTGAACTGGAGAACCTGATTGAACGGCTTACGATACTCACCCCGGGGCAGGACGTTACCATGGAAGACCTGCCGGAAAGGTTTCAACCCCTCGCTCATGCTATTGATAAGCCCCAAACCTCTCTTTATTCTACAGAGGATGTATCCCTTCCACCTGAAGGCATAAACCTCAATGACATCATTGATACCATGGAAAGAAAACTCATTACCGAGGCCCTGGAAAAATCTAACGGGATAAAGAGTAAGGCCGCCACCCTGCTTGGCCTGAACAGGACGACCCTGGTTGAGAAGATGAAGAAAAAGGGAATTGCAATAACGTCAAAAGTCTAACATCCACCTCCCCTTGCCTTTTATTTTTCCTTGATATTCAAAGAGTTACATCCTGGCATATTAGTTGCTATTTCTCTCTCCACAATGAAGCTAACCGTCATATTCCCAACAAATATTATTCACTTGCTTGTTATTGTCCTGACTCTCTCCTTCACCTGCACGGAGATTTATGCCTCGGAACCCTTGCAAAAGGCCTTTGAGGCAATCAATGAAGGGAGAAACTATGAGGCATTGAGACTGCTCTCTCAACGAAGGCCTTCTGAAAAGGAACTTCCCCGCTACTACTACCTCAAGGGAAGCGCACTCGGGAGGACAAAGAGGTACCATAAGGCTATCGGATATCTGAACCGTGCCTATATAACAGCAAAGGATAAGACCCTCAGGGAACATGCACTCTTTGAACGGGGAGTAATATACCTGGTAAGTGGATTTCATTATGAAGCCGCTTCCAATTTCAGGCTTTTTATAAACCTCTACCCTGAATCCCCACTAATACAAAAGGCATATCTCAATTATGCTCAAGCCTCCCTGAAGACCGGCAATTATGTGGAGGCACTTGCCTATTTCAGAAAGGTAAGTGATACGCCTGAAGCGGTCTTTGGCAAGGCAGAGATATTTCAAAGGCTTGGACTTTTCAGCGCTGCCCATAAACTCTACAATAACGGTCTGATAAGTTATAAAAACTATATCGAAAAGCATCCTGACATACTTTACTACTACGCAGAAAACCTGAGGATTATCGGTAAGACCGAACAGGCAAAGTCCCTCTTCTATCTGCTGATGGATACCTACCTCAGAGAGAGGGCATACCTCGGGCTTGGACTGATCGAGTATACGAGGAACGACATGAAATCTGCTGAAATGTACCTCAAAAAGGCATCCGAGTCCCCTGACAGGGTAATAAGGAGACAAGCCCTCCTGAATCTCGGCAAGACATTAATAGCAGCAGATCATAAACCCCGGGCCATTGAATACCTCAAGACCCTACAGAGGGATTATCCCTACACTCCGGAATCAAAAAAAGCCCTTTTACTCCTCGCAAGATTAATGAGAGAGAAAAAGAATTATCTTCAGGCAGAAAAATATCTGAGAGAGCTACTGTTTGGCAGAAAACCCGGGAAAGATGCACTGAATGAGCTTGAGGCCCTGATAAATGCGAGCATAAACAACAATATAAAGGCCTTTAAACATATCTGGAACAACAGTGGACAATGGCTTTATGCACCTTCAAGAGAAGATACACTTCTTAACGTTGCAGAGGCGCTCAGGAATTCAGGTGGTAACTTTATCAGGGTTTACACATATCTAATAAAACATGGCTCCAAAGAGATAAGGGCAAAGTCCCTGAGTCAGCTCGCAATCTTCTTCAGCCGTCTTTCGGATGTTAAAAGGGTTGAGAAGCTGGTCACGAGTCTTGAAAAGCTGAATCCCGGGGGTGATGAGATCCTCAGGGCAAGGGCATGGCTCTATTATCTAAAAGGAAAGAAAAACCATGCCTATTCCATGCTAACAAGGATCTCCCATCCTGTTAATGACGACATTGACCTCCTCTGGAGGGTAAAGGAAGGAGCACCTTCCGTAAAGGGTTTCCTTAAAAACTATAGATCAATGTCCAGGGCAACAGGGGATCCACTCAGATATACAGATATAGGAGATTTACTTACTGATAAAGACATGAAAAAAGAGGCCGTAAAGTACTTTAACCTTGCCCTGAAGGTTAATCCGGACGATGCACAGGCAATGTTTATGCTTGTAAAGATCAAAGGCAGTGCTTCCCTGATGCAGAGACTCTCCATAAAAAAGGGACTTTATGGCTCTATGGCAAAGGTGATGATAAAAGAACAGGAAATAAAAAAACATATCCTGGAGATGTAAAATGGAAGAACTGAAAAAACTGAACGAAGCATTCATGACATTTAATCTCGCCTCGGAAACACTGAGGGAATATTATCAAAATCTTCAGCAACAGGTGACATACCTCTCAGAAGAGGTACAGAGAAAGAACACGGAACTCCGGAGGACTCTCAGCTTTCTCAATTCCGTCCTGCAGGGGATTAAGGAGGCGATAATAGTACTGGACAGTGACGGAAAGATATTGAAGATGAACAGGGCCGCGGAAGACCTCCTCATGATGGACCTCTCTGCATCAACAGGTCACAGGCCGGAGGAATACGGTTATAACTTCAGCCGGCTCGGTCAGAATAATCAGGAGATCGAGATAGAGACGGCAGATGGCAGGAAAACCCTGCTTGCAAGTCTCTCCGATGTGGTCAACGGCGGAGATGGGTTGATAGGATTTGTAATCCTGCTGAGGGACATAACCGCTCAGAAGGAGGTAGAAGCAGAAAAGGAGAGGAACAAGAGGCTCATTGCCATGGGAGAGATGATGGCCAGTATTGTCCATGAACTGAGGAATCCGCTGTGCAGCATTGAGCTTTACGCTTCAATGTTATACAAGGAATTAGAGGACACTCCACATGCATCCCTTGCAATGGGTGTTTCAACCGGTGTAAGAAACCTGAACAATTCCCTCTCCAACATGCTCTATTTTGCCCGGCCCCGGAATCCGAAGACAACACCCTGCAACGTCAGCACACTAACAGACGATGCCCTTGCATTGATCAAGCCCGTCATGGAATCACGGGGCATTGTTGTTGAAAAACGGACCTCCAATGCCTTGATAACCGGGGATTCGGGACTCGTAAAACAGGTTATCCTGAATATCCTGCTCAATGCAGTCCAGGCAATGGGAACAGGCGGCGTGCTCACAATCCATTCTGAAACAGACAGTAAAGGGCTCCACCTCAACATCTCCGACACTGGCAACGGAATCACTTCAGAACATATAGAGAGGATTTTCGACCCTTTTTTCACTACCAGGGACGAAGGCACAGGGCTTGGCCTCTCCATATCCCTGAAGATAATGCAGGCCCATGGTGGAACAATAAGGGCAAAGAGCCTGCCGGATTCAGCAGGCAGTGTATTCATACTATGCTTTCCTCATAAGCACCTCCTCCCCAACACCTCCGGAGACAGGACGGACAGTGCGGCCTGCCTGTCTCCGGAGCAATTTTTACAAAAAGCGGAGGGCAGGGGACAGGGGATTCAGACGGGGAAAAGAGCACATCCCGTCTCAACACACTTAAAACTCAGAAACATCAAACCTGTTAACGGAGGCCGATAATGCAACCCATTGTCGTTGTTGATGACGACCCGGAGATGAGAAATGCCCTTGAAGAGGCCGTAAAAAGGTTCGGCTTTGATGTAATGGTCGCAGAAAGCGCATCGGAGGGCATGGAAGTGCTGAAAAACCATGATTGCTCTCTGGTTATAACGGACATGAAGATGCCGGGCATGAATGGTCTGGAATTCATCAGACATATACGAAAACTCTCCACCACCTTGCCCGTCCTTGTAATCACAGGGTTCGGTACGGTTGAAAATGCAGTTGAGTGCATGAAACTCGGAGCCTCTGACTACCTTATGAAACCCTTCTCTTTTGATAACCTCAGGCAGGCAATAACCGGCCTTATTGAGCCGGCACCTGCAAATGGTGAGATCATTACCGAAGACAAGTCAATGAAGAGACTCCTCAGGATTGCATATGAGGTGGCAAGGACCGATACCACAATCCTCATAACCGGAGAGAGCGGCACCGGCAAGGAACTGATCGCAAGGTATATACACAGACAGAGCCTGAGGAGAGAAAAGAACTTTGTTGCCGTTAACTGCGCAGCAATACCCGAGAACCTGCTTGAATCCGAACTCTTTGGTCATGAGAGAGGCGCTTTCACCGGTGCATTGGAGAAAAAAATCGGAAAATTTGAAATAGCAGACGGAGGCACCTTCCTGCTCGATGAAATCGGAGAGATGTCGCTTCCGCTTCAGGCAAAGCTCCTTAGAGTCCTGCAGGAAAGGGAGATAGACAGGATCGGCAGTAAAAAACCCCTGTCCATAAACATCAGGGTGATAACAACTACAAACAGGGACCTTGCCGGAGAGGTTGAAAAGGGAAATTTCCGGGAAGATCTCTTCTACAGGATAAGCGTTTTCCCCCTTGAACTGCCGCCCCTCAGGGAACGGACCAGCGATGTGCGCATTCTTTCGGAATTCTTTCTGAAAAAACATGCGTCTCAATACGGAAAGTATATCTCGGGCTTCTCGGAAGATGCCTTCAATTATCTTTATACCCAGTCATGGAAGGGAAATATCAGAGAGCTGGAGAATGTTATCCAGAGGGCAGTACTTCTTAGCCGCTCAGAGTTTATAGAGAGTGGGGACTTTATGATTGAAAAGAGCAGGAACGTCAGACAGGACGGTAAAACCATCAAGGAGATGGAAAAAGATCTCATACTCAGAACACTTAGCGCAACCAACGGAAACAGGACAAGGACGGCAGAGTGCCTGGGAATAACCGTCAGGACATTGAGGAACAAGCTGAATGAATACAGGCTTAATGCCTGAATCCTGAGGGAGGAAAAAATTTCCCCCTCAGGTAAAAATCAGCTCTACCCTGACACAGTGATAACTGAGAATCAAGGATAATTGCCCTGGCATGAAACTTGTAGTTTAAATCAGGTTAAATCGAGGCAGGTTAGAGATAACAGGAGGTTATTATGGACTTCACACTTAACAGGCTTGAGGAGATGATAAAGTTCACCATGCAGAGGCACAGTCTCCTCCTGAGCAATCTCGCCAACAGCGACACGCCGCAGTACAGGGCAAAGGACATAAAATTTGAGTCCGTTTTTGACGAGGAGAGGCTCAGGCTTAAAAACACATCCCCCACCCACCTCAGGGCACTTGAAATCAGCGGGGATACCGAACCGACAATGGATACTGAATCTCCATGGCTTGACGGAAATAATGTCGAGGAGGATGTTGAGATGGCAAAGATTACTGAAAACGCCCTCCTCTACCAAACAACCCTGAGACTTATAAATGACAGGTTTAAAATGTATAGAAATATGATTAGCGGGAGGTAGACCATGAATATCCTGAGGGCATTTGATGTGAGTGCATCAGCACTCGTTGCACAAAAAACAAGGATGAACACCATTGCCTCCAACATGGCAAATCTGAACACCACAAGAACACCTGAGGGTGGTCCTTACAGGAGAAGGGATGTGGTCTTCAGCTCCTACATGCTTGATGAGGAGGGAGGGCTCGAAGGTGTCGGGGTATCCGATATTGTAACCTCCAACAAGCCGCCAAAGGCAGTTTACGACCCCGGCAACCCGGATGCAGACAAAAAGGGCTACGTACTTATGCCTGATATAAACCTGATTGAAGAGATGGTTAATATGATGATGGCAACGAGGGTGTACGAAGCCAATGTAAATGCCTTTAATATAACAAAATCAATGTATATGAAGGCACTTGAGTTAGGTAAATAAACGGCTAACAATGAATAATGAACCAGGAGGCATAAAGAATGTCAATTAATCCAGTCAATGGAAGCCCCCCGGGGGCAGAAGGAATAGGCAATATAGCAGGAAAGCTTAACCCTTCCGGCCAGGACAAGACCGGCGGGAGTTTTGAAACCCTTCTTGATGAGACCATCGGGAAGGTAAGCTCCTTGCAGAAAGAGACAGAGAAGGCCATTGCAGAGATCAGCAATGGCGGAGGAAACATTGTTGAAACCATGGTTGCCATGCAAAAGGCCGACCTCTCTTTTCAGGTGATGATTGAGGTGAGGAACAAACTGGTGACGGCCTATGAAGAGATAATGCGGATGCAGGTCTGAGATCCATGGCTAATATACTGGATATTGTCGGCAAGTGGGACACAAAGAAGAAGATTACATTGTCCATCCTCCTTGTACTCACCATTGCCTCAATAGTACTCCTGCTAACATGGGCACAGATGCCGGATTACCGGATGCTTTATTCAAACCTGCAGGCAGATGATGCAGGACTCATAGTGCAGAAACTACAGGAGATGAAGGCCCCTTACAAGACAACCTCCACAGGCATCCTTGTACCCTCCGACAAGGTTTACGAACTGAGAATCCAGCTCGCTGCCATGGGGTTACCTCAGGGTGGAGGCACAGGATATGAGATATTCGATAAAACCGGGCTCGGCACAACCGAATTTGTCCAGAAGGTAAATCTGAAAAGGGCCTTGCAGGGAGAACTTTCAAGGACCATACGGTCTCTGCAGGAGGTCTCTGACTGCAGGGTGCACCTCTCCATGCCGGAAAGGTCGATCTTTACCGACAGGGATGAGAAACCAAAGGCATCCGTCCTCCTTAAGTTACATCCCGGAGAAACGCTGAGCAGGTCCCAGGTTCAGGGAATAGTCCACCTCGTTGCAGGCAGTGTGGAATCGCTCACCCCGAACAACATAACTATTGTGGACAACAGGGGTAACATCCTCACTACCAGGGAGAACGAAGGCCTGCAGCTTAACAATACTCAGCACGATTATCAAAAGGGACTTGAGAGGGATATAGAGAAGAGGATTATCAGCATCATCGAACCTGTTGTGGGCAAGGACAAGGTAAAGGCAAAGGCCAGTGTAAGCATCGACTTTACAAGGACGGAAGAGACTCAGGAGACTTATGACCCGGATGGACAGGTTGTCAGAAGTCAGCAGAAATTAACGGAACAGAAGACCGGAGGGATGGTTGCCGGGGTGCCGGGGGTACAGTCAAACCTGCCTGGCAAACGTACAGGCAGGTCCGCTGCCAATAAAGCAGGCTTGAGAAAACAGACGGAAACAGTAAATTATGAAATCAGCAAGACAGTGAGTCATGTTATAAAACCCACAGGAACTATAAAGCGCCTGACCGTTGCTGTCCTGGTCGATGGGACGTACCTTAAGGACAAGAAATCAGGGGAGATGAAATATGTGCCCCGTACGGAAGAGGATCTGAAGAGTTACGAAGAGATTATCAAGAAGGCTATAGGATATTCAGAGGAGAGGGGTGACGAGGTGAAGATTGTAAATATGGCCTTTCATACCCAACCGGAGGTCGTCGAAACACCGGAGCAGATGGATTATACAAGATATATTATACCGGCAGCACGATATGGCACAATACTTATCCTCTCTATCCTCGTCTTACTGTTCCTCATAAGACCTCTGTTTGCTTATCTCAAACATCAATCTGCTCCTCCTGCATCATCCACTTCCCAGACACTCACACCGGAACTTGAAGGGAAGCCGGCACCCAGGGAGATACCCCGGGACGAGATAGCTGAATGGGCCAGAAACAACACTCAACAGGCGGCTACACTCATTAAAAAATGGACCGGAAACGAATAAATGCCTACCCTGAAAGGACATGAAAAGGCAGCGATCATGCTCAGCTATGTGGGAGAGGAAACAGCGTCTGAGATACTCAAAGCACTCGACAAGGAGACTATTGAAAAAATAACTTCTGCACTTTCAGAGTTGAAGACCCTGAAAAAAGAAGAGATGCAGGCAGTGCTTAATGAGATAAAGAAGAGTATCGATGAAGGGGCTGTGTCCATAGGAGGTAAGGATTATGTAAAAAGAATCCTTTACAGGGGATTGGGTGATGAGAATGCAGAAGAAGTCATTGAATCAGCTAAGCGTTCCAATCCCCTTGACAAGCTCAATACTGTAGACACGCGCCTTATTGTGAAATTCCTCTCCGGTGAGCATCCCCAGACTACGGCCTTTGTACTTTCACTGCTTGAACCAAAAAAATCGGCAGAGGTGCTTTCAGAATTGCCGGAGCACCTTAAGGGTGACGTTGCAATGAGGATATCAAACCTGGAAAATATCCCTGATGAGGCATTAAAAGAGATCGAAGAGGTTCTGAAAACACAGCTTAGCATTGGTGAATCCAGGGGTAGAAAGGTTGACGGGGTAAAAACAGTAGCAGACATCCTCAATAATGCCGCCAAGGAGACGGAGCAGACTATTCTGGAGCTGATAGAAGAACAGGAACCTTCAAGGGCTGAATCCATAAGGTCCCTGATGTTCGTATTTGATGACCTTGCCTCGATTGATGACAGGGGCATGCAGGCACTACTTAAGGAGATCAGTACAAATGACCTTTCACTTGCACTGAAAACCGCATCAGATGAACTCAAAGACAAGATATTCAGGAATATGTCCAAACGGGCAGTACAAATACTTAAAGAGGAGATCGAATCCATGGGACCCGTAAGGGTCTCGGATGTTGAAACAGCACAGCAGAATATCGTCAAGGTGGCACGGAAACTGGAGGAGGAAGGCAAGATTATTATTGCCGGCAAAGGAGAGGAGGAACTCATTGTCTAAAGCCAAAGTCCTGCGGGATCAGAGCATCACGGAATTCGGTATGCCCTCCCTTGAGCATAAACACCCAGGAGCCATCCTGGAGAAGAACTTCAACCAGGATATTGCCGTGATTGAAAGAACTGCTTATGAAAAAGGGTTCAGCGCCGGTGAAGAGGCCGGCTACGTGGTTGGAGAGGAAAAGGCATTGATGCTTCTGGAAAGGCTTGAGGGAATCTTTACAGAGATGAAAGAGCTGAAAAAAAAGGTCCTGACGGAAGTTCAACCCCAGGTCTTTGCCCTGTCAATGGCTATGGCAAGGAAGATACTCAGGGATGAAATCAGACAAAACCCTGAAGTAATAATCAACCTCATAAAAGCTGCAATGGAAAAAATAGAAAGGACAGGAACAATAACAATAAAGATAAACCCCGCCCTTAAAGAACTCATCTCAGATCACAAACCTGAACTGCTTGCCATACATCCCGAGATAAGATTTGACACAGACCCCTCCATACCACTGGCCGGCCCCCTGGTGGTTGGCCCTGAAGAAGAGGTAATAACTGACTTTGAATCACAACTAACAAACCTCCTTGAGGACCTTGGAGAAGATATTGGAAACAATAACGCTTGAAAAATATATAAACAGTCTTAATAATATTGACCCGATGAGGGTCTATGGCCGGGTAGTTGAAATCACCGGGATTATCCTTAAGGCCACGGGCATGAAAGCAAGTATTGGAGAGGCCTGCAAGGTCTACTCTGAAGAAGGGGCAGGAGTTGATGCAGAGGTAGTGGGTTTTAAAGACGACAAGGCTTTACTTATGGCTGTCGGTGATATACAGGGCATAAAGCCGGGTAGCAGGGTACTGCCGGTGGGCAGCAGGCTGTCTGTAAATGTATCGCCTCACCTCGTTGGAAGGGTAATAGATGCACTTGGCAATCCCATAGATGGAAAAGGAAGGATTGAAGGCCGGATGTATCCGCTCCTTGGAAAACATATCAATCCACTTGAGAGGCAGCGAATATCAGAACCGATGGACCTTGGTATCAGGGCCATAAACGGACTACTCACCTGCGGAAAGGGTCAGAGGGTGGGAATCATGGCTGGAACAGGCGTTGGCAAGAGCGTGTTGCTTGGAATGATTGCAAAATATACTGAAGCAACGGTAAACGTAATAGGTCTTATCGGTGAAAGGAGCCGGGAGGTAAGAGAATTTATAGAAAGAGATCTCGGAGAGGAGGGGCTGAGAAAATCAGTGGTTATAGTCTGTACAGCCCAGGAGCCTCCACTGGCAAAGGTGAGGGCTGCCTTCACCACTACGGCCATTGCAGAATATTTCAGAGACCGGGAGATGGATGTGCTTTTGATGATGGACTCCCTGACAAGGGTTTCAATGGCACAGAGGGAGGTTGGCCTTGCCATTGGAGAACCACCCACTACCAAGGGATACACTCCTTCGGTATTTACCCTGATGCCAAGGCTGCTTGAAAGGGCCGGAACCTCTTCAGACAACGGAAGCATCACAGGGCTTTATACCGTGCTTGTTGAAGGCGACGACCTTACCGACCCTGTGGCAGACGCCTCCATGTCGGTCCTTGACGGACATATAGTCCTGTCAAGGGAACTTGCAATGGAGGGCATCTATCCTGCAATTGATATACTAAGGAGTGTCAGCAGGGTGATGCTGGACATAGTTGACGAAAGACATAGAGAGCTTGCAATGATCTTTATTGAAAACCTGTCCACGTACAAGAAATATGAAGACCTCATAAGCATCGGCGCATACAAGGAGGGCACAAATCCAAAGGTTGACAGGGCCATAAAGATGATAGAGAGACTGCGTGGATATCTGAAACAGGGAATAAATGACAGACGGGACATGGGTGACAGCCTCCAGGGACTCTATCTCCTATTTGAGGCGGAAGAGCTATGAAATCAGATTCATTGAACAACCTCCTGAAATTAAAGGAGTGGCGGAAAGAAGAGATCGAGATGGAGATAAACCGTCTCCAGGGCATCATTAATCAGGAAGAAGCACGCCTGAAAGCCATGGAAACAGAGCTTTCCGGTAATCTTGAAACCTTTAAAAACCACCAGGTACAGGATATCATAGATCCCGGCTCCCTCAAGACCTTCCATTCCTATTTCTCACAGATGAACATAAGGATGGGCTACCAGAGGGAGGCAATTATAAAAAAGATAGCAGAGCTTGAAGAAACGCAGAAGCTGCTGATAGAGGCATATAAGGAGAAGATGCTCGTTGAAAACCTCAGGGGAAAACTCTGTTTGAATGAGACAAAGGCAAATAACCGTAAGGAACAGAAGGAGTTAGACTTCATATTCACCACAAGGATGAAGAGATGAAAAAACTCCTGAATATATTTAAGTCGTTCCATCCGGCACTGCTTACCTCCGGATTCGTCCTGATATCATTGCTGACTATAATTATTGCAACTCCTTCCCCTGTCTTTTCACAGGATGATCTCCTTCAATATCTTCAAACCAAGGGGGCTGAACTTGATCAGAAGGAGCAAAAGCTACAGAGAAAGGAAAAAGCACTTCAGGAACTGGAAAAAGATATCAGGGCAAGGATAAAGGAATATCAATCCATCCTTGAGAGAGTTGAAAAGATACTTGCAGAGATAGACAATACAAAAAAAGACAAGATTCAGCATGTGGTAAAGACATATGAGAAGATGCAGCCGGAAGAGGCGGCAATAAGGCTGGAAGATCTTGATGAGAAGACGGCCGTAAAGGTACTTGCATTTATGAAACCGAGAAAGGCTGCAAATGTCCTTGCCATGATGGCCCCGCGAAAGGCTGCAAGACTGACTGAAAAGATCACGGAGATACCAGGGCTTGCAAAATTGATTGCAAAGATGAAAAAGAGACGATAAAGAAAAACCTTCCTGAGAAAAAAATTCCCCCTCCCAAGGAAAAATCTTCTTGTACCGGCAACACTGTAAACCTGAAGATATTGAAAAGACAGCGTTTTATCCAACCGGAAGGTCTGCCCAGGCCTGGCATATGATTTGCTAACTTAAACGATGTAATGCTGCTTCCATCGGTAAATATAGTCCCGGGTACGCCGGACACTGAAAAGAAAGGCCCCTCCTCCAAAGAGAAAAGAGTGGATTCGGCAGCAGCCTTTTCCGTATTTCTGCCCTTTATTATGTCCACTATCTCCGCACCGAATTCAGAAAATGTTCTGGGAGGCCGGAAGACTGCTGAACCAGGGGGTATAGCTTTAACCCCGGACATCACTGTGCCGGGCACCGGTGGAGAAAAACAATCTCCGCTCCTGTCGGATATTATTAAAGCAACCCTCAGTATTGATACAACCCTCAGCCAAAAAAACTCTCAGGACAAAACAGGGCTTACCGATACCCAAACCCCGGCAAACATTATAGGTAAGGCCGGGAAGAAGGCACAAGTAACTTCCGCTGAAACAACCACTGAGGCCGGCAAGGCAACAACATCTCTTTCGCCAAAGAAAGGACTCCCAACCACAAACGGCTCCTATGCAACTTATAAGCTCAACCCTGAGCACCTGGATAAACCAGCCGATATCAACAATACCACAGGCCAGCCGGGAAGACCACAAAAAACAGAAGGAGCCGGTAAAAACAATACAACACCGGATAAAGGGGCCATGGTCAACCCAGTCCCGGATGGCAAAACTACTGAAGATGCTTCCGGATTTAAAGCCGGACTTCATCAGGACAGAAAAGATACTGATATCTCCTCGCGGACAGAGAGCAGACCTGACAACAAAAACTCTGTCATCTTTCAAAAAATTGATGTACCTGATGCAGCCTCCCAACACACAAACCGCAATTCCAATACCCACAAAACAGGAGATAACATCCTTCCGGAGAAACTCCCGGAAACGGCCGGCACACAGATAAACAAGGCAACTCCTTCTCATAAAAACCCCTCCATTGAACTCACCATAGAGCCGGAGGGCCTCGGGAAGATAGATATCGAGGTATCTGTACATGACGGTGAGGTAAGGGCTGAGTTGGGAGTTGAAAAGATAAAGAGTCTGATGAACTTACAGAACAACATGCCGCAGCTTTTCGACAGCCTTGCAAAGGTGGGGTTAACTCCGGGAGGTTTTTCACTCTTCCTGAAAAACAGGGGCCATAAAAAATGGATGAAGGCCCAGTATAACCAGAAAACTATAAAGGATATAGCAGTAAATCCACAGAGGTCAAATCATAGTAACCAAAGTCTATACACGGTCAGTATCCGCGTATAGACGCTGACAGAAGGAGGCAAGGAATGAATGCAGTGACAGGAACAGGAACAGGAACAATTGGAAAGGACGAGTTCTTAAGGCTATTTACTACCCAGCTGAAATACCAGAACCCGCTAAAGCCTATGGACAGCACCGCATTTACTTCACAGCTTGCACAGTTCAGTTCCCTTGAACAACTGGTAAATATTGGAGATAAACTTGGTAGCATTCTCTCTTATCAGGGTTCTCTTAATAATGCCTTTGCCACAAACCTTATGGGTAAGATGGTGAAGACAGAGGGCAATCATGTGCACCTTAACGGTTCTGCAGCAATCTCCTATGAGGTCTCACAGAACGTGGAAAAGATGACACTGAACATCAACAGCTCCTCCGGAGATGTAGTAAGAACCATCGACCTTGGGAAACAGCCTGCCGGTGGCGGTAAATATACCTGGGACGGAACTGACAATAACGGCAATCCCCTCCCCGACGGTCCTTATACGATGGAATTCACAGCCGCTGATGCTAAAGGGAATTCCGTACCTGTCTCCACAGAGACACTATCAATGGTTACGGGCATCAGCTTTAAGGACGGTATCACTTATCTTGTGCTTGACAACGACACGAGGGTTTCCCTCGGTAAGATTAAAGAGATATGGAAAGGAGGTGTTTAAAGATGTTAACCGCCCTTTTTTCAGCAATAAGCGGACTTAATGCAAATGGGACTTCTCTCTCGGTAATAGGTGACAACGTTGCAAACATGAACACAGTTGGTTACAAGGCAAGCAGGGTAGCCTTTGGTGATGTCTTGAGCCAGACCATTACAGGAACCTCCGGCAACTCACAAATTGGGAGAGGAGTCATCGTGAGTGATATTTCCCCCCTCTTCACCCAGGGTTCTTTTGAGACAACGGCAAGCGCCCTTGACATGGCAATTGACGGCGATGGGTTCTTCATGGTCAAGGAGAATAATTCAAACTTTTACACAAGGGCCGGACAGTTTACCCTCGACAAGTCCGGTGATCTCGTAACACCCGATAATCTGAAAGTTCAGGGTTATCTCTATGACTCAGGAGGAAACGCTACAGGGGTGGTAGGTGATATATCGGTTGCATCCCTCAACAGTGCTCCACATCCAACAGCCAACGCCAAACTCTCAGTAAACCTCGACTCAAGGGATGGTGTAACAGGCCCCTTTGACCTTACCAACACCTCAGGCACATCCAACTTCTCCACCTCCATGACAGTCTACGACAGCCTGGGCAATGACCATCTCCTGACCACATATTTTACAAAAACAGCCGCAAACCAGTGGGAGGCAAATATCGTCAGCGTTACCGACCCGTCTACCGACCCTCCTACATACTCCGTAATTGGTACACAGGCCCTTCAGTTTGACGAGAACGGCAGCCTCACAACCCCTGACCCTCCTGAATTCACAGCCACTCTCGACTTCTCTCCCTGGGGTGCAGACAGTGCACAGAATGTCAAGTTCAACATAACAGACATGAGCCAGTATGGTGCAGACTCTGCCACCGTATTTCTCAATCAGGACGGGTTCACTTCCGGGTCACTCAAGACACTCAGCGTATCAGAGGACGGCACTATCACCGGGATATTTACAAACGGACAGACAAAACCGGTAGCACGTCTTGCCCTCGCAAAATTTACTGCCCCTACGGAACTGACCAAGATAGGCAGAAACCTCTACGCCGAATCCTTTTCATCAGGACAGCCGATAATAGGAGAGCCCGGCACAGCCGGAATCGGCAGGGTTCTGAGTTCCTCTCTTGAGCTGAGCAATGTTGACCTTGCAGAGGAGTTCATAAAAATGATAGCTGCACAGAGGGGTTTTCAGGCAAACTCAAGGGTAATTACTACCACTGACGACCTCCTTCAGGAGGTTGTAAATCTGAAGAGATAGTTTTTTAGAAAGGGCTTGCAGGCTTGTCAGCCTGCAGGCCTGCTCACTTACAGGATTGTCAGCTTGTCGCAGACACAATCCTCTCTTTCCACTCCCTGGCCTTAAAAATTATCTCCTCTTCCTGCGTGATGTTTAATTGATGATCATGTACAAGTAGTCTGCCGTTGACCATCACGCTCTCCACATCAGAGGCCCTTGCTGAATATACAAGGTGGGAATAGATATTATAAATCGGTGCAAGGTGGGGTTTGTTAAGGTCAACTATCACTATATCGGCAAGCTTACCCTTTTCAAGACTTCCTAACCTATCCCCAAGGCCAAGGGCTTCCGCACCCCGGCGGGTGGCCATCAACAGGGCGGTACGGGCAGAGAGCGCGGTAGGATCTTCAGAGACTGCCTTGTGCAGTTTTGCCGCTGTTGACATCTCACTCATCACATCAAGATCATTGTTGCTGGCTGCACCATCAGTGCCAAAGGTAACCCTTACTCCTGAGTCAAGCATCTTTACCACCGGGGCAATACCCGAGGCAAGCTTGAGGTTGCTCTCAAGGCAGTGCGACACGCTTACATTACGTTCAGCGAGTATCTCTATTTCACGCAGTGTCGGCCAGACACAATGGGCGGCAACAACACGGGAATTGAGCAGTCCATGGGAGTCAAGATGCTCAATGGGGGTCTTGCCATAAAGCTTCTTTATCTCTTCCACCTCCCAGCGGGTTTCACAGAGGTGCGTATGAACAGGGATGTTATATTGTTCCCCTATTGCAAGTGCCCTCCGGTAAGTCCCGGGACTGCAGGTATAGGGGGCATGCGGAGCAATAGAGGGGGTGATAAGTTCATCTCCAATCCATCTCTTTATAAAATCCTCAGCCTTCTCAAAATACTCCGCAGTATTCTGAGCAGTCGCGGTCGGAAAGTCCAGGATGCCGGCTCCAAGAACTGCCCTTATCCCAAGCTTTTTTATCCCCTCAGCAGAGGCATCCTCAAAAAAGTACATATCATTGTAAAGTGTCACCCCTGCCTTCAGCATCTCAAGGCAGGCCAGTTCAGTTGCATCCCTGACAAAATCAGGGCTCAGCCACCTTGCCTCTGCAGGCCATATATTATCCTCAAGCCAGACCCTGAGAGGAAGATCATCAGCCATCCCCCTGAAATATACCATGGCAGCATGTGTATGGGTATTGACGAGGCCGGGCATTACCGCCTTTCCCCTGCCGCCAAGGACTTTATCCGGCAGATACCTGCCCGCTATATCATCTAACGGTCCGACATCAACAATACTCCCGTCCCTTACAGCCACAGCACCGCCGGGCAGAGGCCCCTCTGTATCCGTCATGGTGAGAACATACTCACCCCTTATAATGAAATCAACCTCTTCCCTGCCCATGCCTTAACCTCTGCTATGGTACTCCTGTATGGATAATATGGTCATGCGTTTTTCCTTCAGTCCCTTAAGCGCCCTTGCCACGGCCCTGGCACCTGAAATTGTCGTAGTATAAGGAACCCTGTACTCCAGGGCGCTCTGTCTAATATAGAAGGAATCCTTCCGGGCTGCAGCACTCTCAACAGTATTTATTATGAAACTTATCTCCTTGTTCTTGATCAGGTCAACAACATTCGGCCTTCCCTCTTTGAGCTTGTTTACGGTATCCACGTCAAGACCATACCCTTTCAGAAAAGAAGCGGTTCCCCTCGTTGTTACAACCTTAAGCCCCTGTTCAATAAAGGCCATGGTAATTGGCAGGACAGCAGGTTTATCCTCATCCCTCACGCTTATAAAGACCTTGCCCTCAAGGGGTATCTGATTGTTTGCCGATGCCTCGGCCTTGGCATAGGCCAAGCCAAAATCCCTGTCAATACCCATAACCTCACCTGTTGACTTCATCTCCGGACCTAAAATGGTATCCACTCCTGAAAACCTGTCAAAGGGAAAGACTGCTTCCTTTACCGCCACATGCCCTAATACGGGCTCGGCGACAAGGCCGAGTTCTTCCAGTCTCCCACCGGCCATCACCTTTGCTGCTATCTTTGCAAGGGGAACACCTGTTGCCTTGCTCACAAATGGAATGGTCCTTGATGCCCTGGGGTTTACCTCAAGGATATATATGTCGCTATCCTTCACGGCAAACTGGACATTCATCAGTCCCACAACCCCGAGCTCCCCGGCAAGTGCCCTCGCCTGCCTCTTTATCTCCCCGACTATCTCCTCAGAGAGCGAAAAGGGGGGAAGGGAGCAGGCAGAATCCCCCGAGTGAATCCCTGCCTCCTCAATGTGCTCCATCAGCCCGCCGATAACAACAACCTCTCCATCCGAGACCGCATCAACATCCACCTCAATGGCATCCATTATATATTTGTCAATAAGCACAGGGTGTTCAGGCGACGCCTTCACCGCCCTCTGCATGTAATCCTGAAGGGACGTCTCATCATAAACGATCTCCATCGCCCTGCCGCCAAGCACATAAGAGGGTCTTACCATCACGGGATAGCCAATCTCTGCTCCCACCCTCACTGCCTCATCAGGACTCATGGCCGTTCCGCTGTGGGGCTGCCTCAGACCAAGTTTATGCAGAAGTTCCTTAAACCTCCTTCTGTCTTCAGCCCTGTCAATGGCATCCGGCGAGGTACCAAGAATCTTTACCCCTTCTCTCTCAAGTGGAACGGCTAATTTCAGAGGGGTCTGCCCCCCGAACTGAACAATAACACCTTCCGGCCTCTCCACCTCTATTATATTCAGGACATCTTCCAGTGTGAGGGGCTCAAAGTACAGCCTGTCCGATGTGTCATAGTCAGTGCTGACGGTCTCGGGATTGCAGTTCACCATTATAGTCTCATACCCCATCTCTTTAAGGGCAAAAACCGCATGGACACAACAGTAGTCAAACTCTATTCCCTGACCGATACGGTTAGGGCCGCTACCAAGGATCATGATCTTTTTACGGCTTGAAGGATTAGACTCACACTCCACGGAGTTATGGAGTGGGGAGCTTGTGGGTTCAGGAGTTGAAGAATTCGTCTTCCGACCTCTGACTTCCGACTTCTGACTTCTGTCTTCCAACTTATAAAACGGCCTCTCATAAGTAGAATACAGATACGGTGTATATGCCTCAAACTCTGCAGCACAGGTATCAACCATTTTATAGACGGCACGCATGCCGAGTTTCTTTCTGGTCCCCCTGATATCCGCCTCTTTGAGGCCTGTAAGTCCGGCAATTCTCCTGTCTGAAAAACCCCATGATTTGGCCTTGTAAAGGAGTGGCGGAGCAGGGGTTGCGGGTTGCGAACATCTAATCTCGTTTTCCAACTCGACTATCTCTCTGATGTTATTCAGAAACCATGGGTCGATCCGGGTTATCTCATGAACCTCCTCAACCCTCAGTCCCTCTCTGAATGCCTGGGCTATGTACCAGATCCTCTCACTGTTTGGCGTCTTCAGCTTCTCCTTTATCACGTCAGGTTCTGCAATCTTCTCCTCCAGGCCGTAACTGTCTGCCTCCAGACTCCGCAGGGCCTTTTGCAGAGACTCTTTAAAAGTCCTGCCTATTGACATAACCTCACCAACGGATTTCATCTGGGTCGTAAGTGTGGGATCCGCCTCCGGGAACTTTTCAAAGGCAAACCTCGGGATCTTTGTTACTACATAATCAATTGCGGGTTCAAAACTGGCAGGAGTCTCTCTCGTTATATCGTTTGGAATCTCATTAAGATTAAGACCAACCGCGAGTTTTGCGGCAATCTTTGCTATTGGAAAACCCGTTGCCTTGGAGGCAAGGGCTGATGAACGTGATACCCTCGGGTTCATCTCTATGATAACCATTTTTCCGTCTTCGGGGTTCAGGGCAAACTGGATATTGCTGCCCCCGGTATCAACCCCTATCTCCCTGATGACTGCAATCGATGCATCCCTCATCCTCTGATACTCCTTATCTGATAATGTCTGTGCAGGTGCAACAGTAATGGAATCCCCTGTATGGATACCCATAGGATCAAAATTCTCTATGGAGCAGATAATCACCACGTTGTCGTTGCCATCCCTCATCACCTCAAGTTCGTATTCCTTCCAGCCAAGCACTGATTCTTCAACAAGCACCTGGCTTACCGGACTCAATTTGAGAGCATTCTCAAGGAGTTCTCTGTATTCCTCCAGGTTGTATGCCACGGCCCCGCCTGTACCGCCAAGGGTAAAGGCAGGTCTCAGTATCGCGGGAAAACCAACATAGCCTACAACATCAAGTCCCTCTTTTATTCTCTTGACAGCACTGGAACGCGGAACATCAAGACCGATCCTGGCCATGGCATCCTTGAAGAGCTCACGATCTTCAGCCTTTTTAATGGCATGGAGCTTTGCACCAATCAGTTCAACCCCGTAGCGTTCGAGAATTCCTGCCTCAGCAAGCTCAACAGTGAGGTTCAGGGCTGTCTGTCCACCCATGGTGGGAAGGAGGGCGTCAGGTCTCTCTCTCTCTATAATCAATTCAATTATCCCGGTAGTCAGCGGCTCAATATAGGTAATATCCGCCATTTCAGGGTCGGTCATAATGGTGGCTGGATTGGAATTAACAAGTACCACCTCATAACCCTCTTCCCGGAGGGCCTTACATGCCTGGGCACCTGAGTAATCAAACTCACACGCCTGTCCGATCACTATCGGGCCTGAACCTATCAGGAGTATCTTCTTAAGATCGTCTCTCTTTGGCACAATCACCTCACTGGTTGTTTATTATGAAAAAAGAGCCTGATATATCCGCAGATTTCTCAGATTACACAGATTCTTATATTTAGCCACATGGCAATGTCACGAAACAATAATACTCACACTGATTTAATTCCCTATACATCTATATATCTCCTCAGTTGATCAACAACTGCCTTGGCCTCTGATTCCGTCCCTGTGGTTAATATGACAAACCCTTCACCGTCAAACCTTAACTCCACGCTATAAAAATCCTTTCCCTCTCCAAACCCCGGGATAACGGTACCGTGCTGCAGGGATATCTTCTTTACAAAAGTTACAGCATCGGGGTTCTCAGGTTCAATCCGTATGTGACTTATCCTGATATCATCAAGTGAGTCTAAAGGCCTTTTTATACTTTTGCCTCCAAAGGGTTTTCTGAGGGTTATGCTTACACTTTCTGCATCCAGGTCAAAGACGGTCTCAAGACAGGGTTCTTTAAACAGGTAAATCCTGGCAAGGGGGAGGACAACAATAAAAACCGCCACTGCTACCACATAATGAAGCAGGTGCAATTCGTGTCTGAGGGCAAAAAAGGCAAGCACTGCCGCAGCAACAGCAACAGCAACAAAACTCGATGAAAACTCCCTGTTGAATATCCCGCTATGCAGGACACTACCCCGTTCCGCTTTAAAAGAGGTAGTCTTCAGCGTAACCCTGGGATCCTCTATCTCCACCCTGTATGTCTCGGATTCATTCATCTGTTGCTTTCAATCATCTCCCGGAATCTCTTAAAGAGGTGCATTGAATCATTCGGCCCCGGACCTGCCTCAGGATGATGCTGGACAGAGAAGACCGGTAATTCCACATGCTCCATCCCCTCTTCAGTGCCATCATAGAGGTTTTTATGGGTAAGCCTTACCTGCGTGCCAAGGCTGCCGATATCCACACAGTAATTATGGTTCTGGGATGTAATCCCGACCTTTTCCGTTAGTAGATCCATTACAGGATGATTACCGCCATGATGTCCGAATTTGAGTTTATACGTCTTTCCACCCAGGGCAAGCCCCAGGATCTGATGACCGAGACATATTCCAAAAACCGGTCTCCTGCCAAGAAGTTTCTTTACATTCTCAATACCGTAAACCACTGCTTCAGGGTCCCCGGGCCCGTTACTCAGAACTATTCCATCAGGGTTCATTTCAAGCACCGCCTCTGCAGGCGTCTCAGCAGGCACAACTGTTATATCAAAACCTGCATCTGCAAGATTGCGGAGTATATTGAACTTAACGCCAAAGTCGTAGACAACCACTTTTTTGAGTACCGGAACCTTCCCGGGGCTCGAATCATATTCCCATCTCCAAATTCTCTCGGTCCACTTGTACTCTTTGTCGGTGGTTACAAGCCTTACAAGGTCAACCCCGCCAATGCCCGGATGTCTCCTCACCTTTTCATACAGACTCTCCGGGATAAGGTCTTCAGTTGAAATAATTCCCATCCGTGCCCCGAAGTTCCTTATATGCCTCGTAAGCGCCCTTGTATCAATCCCCTGGATTGCCACCACGCCGTGTTTTTCAAGATACCCGTTAAGGGAGCTGATTGAACGCCGGTTGCTGGGATAATCCAGACATTCTTTTGCAACAAAGCCTTCGACCTTTGGCCCTCCTGCTGACTCATCATCCTCTTCATTCACCCCATAGTTGCCCATCTGAGTATATGTCATGGTGACAATCTGCCCCTTATATGACGGGTCTGTAAGTATCTCCTGATAGCCTGTCATGGAGGTGTTAAAGACCACCTCACCTTTTGTTTCCCCATCAGCACCAAAGGATTTACCTTCAAACACCATTCCGTCTGAAAGAACAAGCAAAGCCTTTTTCATTCAACCTCCGGTTTTAATTTCTTTTCTTGCAGTCCTTGAACAGACGTAAAGTGCTGTATTTTGTTACCACATCAAAGTGTCTGTCAAATGTCATCAGAAACAAATCATTCTCGATAGTTATCTGAGCGATTAAAAGGTCTACAACGCTTAAAGTAAATCCATTTCCGGCAATCCCGTATCCCATCCTGCCTGCATCAAAGTAAGTTGATTCACTCTCTTTAACTTTATCCATAGTGCTGAACAAATCATCCAATGCCTTTAATTCTTTCTGCCCCTTTGCCCCGTTAATCAGCTCAAGGGCAATTATACCTGTATAAACCGCCCTTCCTGATTTAAGCAGAATAGAAATCCTCTCAAGAAGTTCAGCATCCTTTTTTCGGAAAAAATCTATCCAGACAGAGGTATCTATGAGAACCCTATCTCTCATGCCTTGCTCTATCCCATACATCAGCAAATTCCAGCTTACCGGCCAGGGATAATATCTTTTCAATCCTTTTTTGTCTTATAAACTCTTTAAGCGATGCAATTACTGCCTCGGTTTTGGTCTTGCATTCAGAAACAGCAACTGCCTCCTCTATGAGTTCGTCAGGTATGTTTAATGTTGTCTTCATAATACCTCCAAATATATGTTTATAATATGTATTATATCATAGAGTTAAGAAATACCATATGTCCTTCTCCATAGCCTGACATGGAGGCGTTAAAGAGACTAAGCCACTACTTTCCCACCAGCGCCAAATGGTTCAGGGGTCCGTTGAACCCTCACGGTCTGAGCAATCAGAAGAGAAATTTCCACCAGTCCGTATTTCCGTATTAAAAGAGCGGGGAGGTGTGCACTCCCCGCTCCGGTAAAAAAACCTGCAAAAACTCAGTTAAAATGCCGCCGTTATCTGAACGGTAAAGCGCCTGTCATTCGGGCCGGGGGCATTCACCTGTGTCCAGAGCTCGGCTATTCCCTTTATATTCTGGGTAAAGTAGTATGAAGAGTTAAGAGTGAGTTCATTATAGTCATCAGCACCGTCGTTCTTCTCATAACTGTCGATCCTGATAAGCGGAACAATCCATGGACTGGAATTCCTTGATATAACATACAGTGCCTGAAGGTACCATGCATTGTTATTTTCCGTCCCTCCATTCGCTTTATCATCCTGAGCACCGAGGAAGACCCCCATGAACCTGAAGTCATTATAGTCTGCCTGAAAATCGAGGCCGAGACGACTGAAGTCACGATTCTGCCACCGTCCAGTCACACCGAAAAGCCCTACCATTGTATTGGGGAGCACATCCACAGCCACCCTTGCATGAAGGTTCTTGGCGTTCTCACCCTCTGCATCCCCTGCAACACCACTCAGTCCGACAGTATAGAAGACATTGTTAACGGGTCTTCCATATACAGAGATCACCTGACGTGAATCGCCAAGTGTGCCTGCCCTATCACCGTCGGCACCGCCAAAGGCCTGGTCAATGACAGAATAACTGCCCCTCGTCAGCCTGCGGGAAGAGTAGGTATCGTATGGGTCGGCCAATAACATGTCGGAGTATGAGAGCTGCAGATTGAATAATCCTGAATAGTGGTAGTTCAGAGCGGCCGTGGGCATTTCAACATTAAACCCACTCTCGTCTTCCGCCTCAAGCTCAAGAAACCCGGATACATTTTTATAGAGAATACCAGCGGAAACAAGTTCTACCTCATGAAGCGCCCTCAGCTTCCTGTTACCGCTCTTCTTCTCATCGTACGGTCTTGCCGTAAGTACTGCCGAAACCGGAAAGGTCTTGTCCACATACAGAGTGTCAGATATTGCCCTGTCCTTGTCCTGAACTCCTGGAAACCTGTAACCATTTTCCTTAAACGCCCTTCCGGTGGCATTCAGCATGGGCCATGCTGTGTGACATGCACTGCAGTTAGTTCCGTATTTCCTGGCAAATGACGGAACGGCATCAGCTTCCTGAACTGATATCGAAATAAGGCCTGCAACAAATAAAAACATCATAAAAACACCAATCACATTAAAACGTCTTCCCATGTAATCCTCCTTAATTTTTGAAACTCTTAAAGTTTTCTTCAATAACCACCAGGGCAACCCCATGATTTATCTGAATAACTATACGACGGCCTACACTTGCAAGAAACCACCCCCCTCATATGGACTTATTGAAGAACCGACTGAAGCGCTAAATTATATTATCTCAAAACCAGGCATGTCAAGCACAGAAATTACTACATCCCAAAATGAACAAAAAAAGCTAAACAGGAAATCGATAAAGACTATAACTGCTTGTGAATTCCGGTATCCATGTTATAAATCCTTCCCTTACACATAACAACAACAGGTCCGCCTTTTAGTTGCCGGCCTTCAAAAGGTGTGTTTTTACCCATGGAGACAAACTCTCCTGAGTCCACAGTAAACTCCCTGTGGGGGTCTACTAAAACAATATCTGCCGTTGAATCTTTTCTCAGGGTTCCTTTCTCCATTCCGAGAATCCTTGCCGGATTCAGTGCCATCTTTTTAACAAGCTCACTCATGGACAATACTCCCTCTTCAACCAGTCCGAGGCATAGCGGCAGTGCTGTTTCAAGACCTGAGATCCCGGGGGCTGCCCGGTCAAACTCGCAGAGTTTTTCATCCATGTGGTGGGGGGCATGGTCGGTGGCAATAACATCTATCGTACCATCAGAGAGTCCCTCCTTTACGGCCTCAACATCCCTGCCTGTCCTCAAAGGAGGATTCATCTTTGCATTGGTATTGTAATCACGTACTGCTTCCTCTGTAAGGGTAAAGTAATGCGGACAGGTCTCTGCCGTAACTTCTATCCCGTCCCTCTTTGCCTCCCTTATGGCCCTGACACCCCCGGCAGTGGAGACGTGGGCAATATGAAGCCTTCCTCCCGTAAGTGCTGCAAGCTCTATATCACGCTTTATCGCTATCACCTCTGCCTCTACCGGAATACCCCTGAGTCCAAGTCTAAGTGATAAAGGACCTTCATTCATCACCCCGCCTGAGGAAAGGTTCAGGTCTTCTGCATGCGAGATTATAGTCACACCAAAAACTTTCGAGTATTCAAGTGCCCTTCTCATCAGGAGACTATTCATTACAGGAAGGCCGTCATCTGAAAATGCCACACACCCCGCCTCTCTCATCATGCCCATCTCGGCAAGCTCTTCGCCCTTCTGACCCTTGGTAATTGCCCCGATGGTATAGACATAACATGCACCCTCAGCATAGGCCTTTCTCAGGATAAACTCGGTAACCGTTTCATTGTCATTAACCGGCTTTGTATTCGGCATACAACACACACTGGTAAAGCCACCTCTTACAGCAGCCATAGTACCGGTCTTTATGGTCTCCTTGTATTCATACCCGGGCTCTCTCAGATGAACATGCATATCGACAAGCCCGGGCAGGACATAGAGACCGGTGGCATCTATAATCTCATATGTTGAGTCAGCCTGAATCCCGAAACCTGAATCCTGAAAGACTTCCTTTATCTTTCCCCCCTCAACCAGCAGGGCTCCCTTGCCGTCGATCCCTTGTGAGGGGTCAATTACATGTCCGTTTCTGATTATCAGGTTCAAATCTTTTCTCATCATCTATCCAGGCTCCTCCTTATCCGTCCCTTTCAGAACCACCGGATTCATCCTCTCCTGCCCGAAAGCAGGTAAAGCACTGCCATTCTTGCGGCAATACCGTTTGTCACCTGCTCAAGGATTACGGATTGCGGACTGTCTGCAACAGCCGAGACTATCTCGATACCGCGGTTCATTGGACCGGGGTGCATCACCATTGCCCCAGGCCTTGCAAGAGAAAGCCGCTCCAGGGTCAGTCCCCAGAACCTGAAGTACTCATCTGTTGTGGGGAAAAACCCCCTGTCCTGCCTCTCCATCTGTATACGCAGCATCATAACAACATCAATATCCCTGAGTCCTTCCTCCATGCTATGAAATATCTCGATATCCGGATCAATAAGCCCCTCAGGAATCAGGGTTGGCGGACCAATCAGTCTGACTTCCGCACCCAGGGTCCTGAGACAGTAAATATTGGACTTCGCAACACGACTATGCAGGATATCTCCGACAATGGCAATTTTAAGCCCCTTTATCCTGCTATATTTCTCCATAATCGTGAAGGCATCAAGAAGCGCCTGGGTAGGATGCTCATTAATGCCGTCACCTGCATTAATTACCGATGCATTCAGATGTCTCGCAAGGAGGTGAGGGACCCCTGAGGAGGAGTGCCTGATAATAACAATGTCAGCGCCGAGGGCCTGTATCGTCATGGCTGTATCGATCAGGCTTTCACCCTTTACCATGGAGCTGGCGGAGACAGAGAAATTTATTACATCCGTACTGAGCCTTTTGGCTGCAAGCTCAAAAGAAGTCCTCGTCCTTGTTGAGGGTTCAAAAAAGAGATTAACCACGGTCTTTCCCCTGAGAGTCGGAACCTTTTTGATGTCTCTCCGCAGGACATCCCTGAAACCCACCGCAGTATTTAAAATTAATTCAATCTCATCACAGGACAGGTCTTTTATGCCTACAATATCCTTATTCCTGAGTTGTTGACCTGTCTCACTCACTTATTTCTTCACTCCATAGCAGGTTATAAATTTCAGGGTATTCTTTATTCTCTTATTTTCCCATAACGTTTTTCTCATTCCTGGTTAAGGACAACCTTGTCTTTACCTCCATCTTCTAAAAATTCAACCTCTACATTTTCTTCATGAGAAGTTGGGATATTCCTTCCCACAAAGTCCGCACGTACAGGCAGTTCCCTGTGTCCTCTGTCTATAAGGACTGCAAGTTCAATCCTTGCCGGCCTCCCTATGTCCATCAGGGCATCCATTGCCGCCCTTATTGAACGGCCGGTAAATAACACATCATCCACCAGTACAACCACCTGTCCGGTTATCTCAAAAGGTATATCTGTTTGTCTTACCGCCGGATATTCCTTGCGGATATTCAGGTCATCTCTATACAGGGCAATATCAAGTGCGCCAACAGGCACATCCCGCCCCTCTATCAACTTGATCTTCTCGGCAAGTCTTTTAGCCAGGTAAACTCCCCCCCTCTGAATACCCACAAGACATACCCTTTCCACTCCCCTGCTCTTCTCAAGAATCTCATGAGCCATCCTTGTAATGGTCCTGTCCATATCCTTGCTATCAAGAAGTTCTTTTGACATGGCATAAAAAAACCTTTCCCCCTGCTTGCAGGAGAAAGGTTTTAAATACATTAATTGCGGTTTTCAGAGTAATCTTCAAATCCCCCTGCCTTACCAGCCTCACCGGGTCAGTTTAAAGGCAGCAATATTAAAACATGAATCTTCACCTTTTTTCAACTACAGGGATTTCTGATGTCCCTGCTTTTCAGCAAGCTGTACCCTTATTATGGCCCTGTCAAGTGCAGCCTGTGCGCGAACAAAATCAATCTCTTCCTGCTTTCTCAGCCTCTCCTCAGCGCGCTTCATTGCATTTCTGGCCCTTTCCACATCTATATTATCTTCACGTTCGGCACTGTCTGCAAGGATCAGAACCCTGTCTTCATTAACCTCTGCATATCCTGAGTTAATGAAAACATAGCTTACTGTTCCCCCCTTTCTGCACACAAGCATTCCAATCTTGAGGATAGTCACCAGGGGTACATGTCCCGGCAACACTCCAAACTCACCCTCCGAGCCGGTAGCCTCTACCTCGTCAACCTCTTCTTTCAGGACCAAACCATCAGGTGATACCACCTCAAGAGTTAATTTTTCAGCCATTTAAAACTCCATTTTTCATTTCTGTCATTAGAATTTTTAATTTAATCTAAAACATTAAGCATTAGATGTTTTTATATCAGGACTTGCTCCATCCAAGCTTTACAGCCTTCTCTTCAACTTCTTCAATAGTCCCAACCATATAAAATGCCTGTTCCGGCATGTCATCGTATTTACCATCAATTATAGCATTAAACCCCTTTATTGTATCTTCAAGTTTCACGTACTTCCCGGGGGTACCCGTAAATGTCTCTGCAACATGGAATGGCTGGCTGAGGAATCTCTGTATCTTTCTTGCCCTGGCAACCGTTAATTTGTCATCTTCTGAAAGTTCCTCCATACCAAGGATTGCGATGATATCCTGGAGTTCCTTGTACCTCTGCAGAATTATCTGGACACCCCGTGAGATATTATAGTGGTCATCCCCAACAACCCTTGGGTCAAGAGCCCTTGATGTAGAATCAAGTGGGTCAACTGCAGGATAGATACCGAGTTCGGAAATCTGCCTTGAAAGAACAACAGTCCCGTCAAGATGTGTAAATGCCGTGGCAACTGCAGGGTCTGTGAGGTCGTCGGCAGGGACATATATAGCCTGCATGGATGTAATGGAACCCTTTTTCGTTGTCGTAATCCTCTCCTGAAGCATCCCCATATCAGTAGCAAGGTTTGGCTGATAACCCACGGCAGACGGCATTCTGCCGAGAAGGGCGGAGACCTCGGAACCTGCCAGTGTATACCTGAATATATTGTCTATAAAGATAAGGACGTCCTGTCCCTGCTCTCTGAAATACTCAGCTGCCGTAAGCGCTGTAAGGGAGACCCTCAACCTTGCACCCGGGGGCTCGTTCATCTGTCCATAAATAAGGGCTGCCTTGTCAATAACACCTGATTCCTTCATCTCAAGATAGAGATCATTGCCCTCCCTTGTCCTCTCACCAACACCGGCAAACACGGAAACACCACCGTGAACAAGAGCGATATTATGAATCATCTCCATGATAACAACAGTCTTGCCAACCCCTGCACCACCAAACATACCCATCTTGCCGCCCCTGACAAACGGGACGAGGAGGTCAAAAACCTTAACGCCTGTTTCAAATACCTGGGTTGTCGGCTCCTGCTCATCAAATTCCGGCGCCAACCTGTGAATCGGCCACCTCTCATCTGTCTCAATGGGACCTGCCTGGTCATAAGGCTCACCGATAACGTTAATTATCCTGCCGAGTATTGCCTCACCTACAGGAACAGTTATTGGCTGACCCGTATCTGCGACACTCATACCGCGAACCACTCCATCCGTGGGTCCCATAGCAATTGCCCTGACTGTATTGTCCCCAAGATGGGATGCCACCTCAAGGATAAGCCGGATATCCGAGGTGCCTTTCTCCGGGTCTGCGGGTTGCTCTATTTTCAGGGCATTCAGTATCGCAGGCAGTTCCGCCTCAAATTCCACGTCAAGCACTGCACCTATCACCTGAACCACCTTTCCTTTATTCATCTTTATACCTCCTGTATTGATCGTCTATTTTGATGATTAATGATTTTCACAAAATGAATAATCTCGTTTTACGTGCAATCGTTCAATTGTCAATCCAAAAATCCTTCAACGCAGAGAAAACAATTAAGGTTTCAATCATCAATAGTAAATCCCGTCAATCATCAATCTTTAATCGCCTCAGCTCCGCCGACTATATCCATCAGTTCCCTGGTAATAGTTGCCTGACGCGCCTTATTATACTCGAGGGTCAATCTATCGATCATGTCTTCTGCGCTCTGTGTGGCATTTTCCATAGCCGTCATCCTTGCTGCCTCTTCCGAAACCCGGGACTCCAACATGGTTCTGTAAAGCTGAATCTCAACACTCTTTGGCAGCAACCTGTTAAATATCTCTTCCTCAGCGGGTTCAAAGAGAAAGTCCTTCATCTCTTCTTCCTCTTCATGCTTCACCTCACCTAAAGGAAGAAGACGCAGTTTAGTAACCTTCTGGGAAGCAACAGACTTGAATTCGTTGTATATGAGATACAACTCATCAAAAGTCTCATTAATATACTTGTCTATTAAATCAACAGCAATTTCCTGAGCTGAGGTATATGATATCTTGCCGGAGAATCCGGTCCACATCTGTCTTACCGGAACATTTCTACGTTTAAAATAATCCCTGGCCTTTCTGCCCACTGTACTTATGCTTAATTCAAAACCCTCATTTTTAAGGTCTTTGACAAGGCCTGCCCCTGCCTTTAAGACATTTGTATTAAAGGCACCACATAGTCCCTTGTCACTTGTAAGGATTAAAACCTCCACAGTCTTTCTCGGCCTTATCTTAAGAAGAGGGTGCCTGTCCTGCTCTCCCGGCTGTGCAAGTGACAGCAGAACTTCCCTCATCTTATCCGAATAGGGTCTCAGGGCAAACATCCGCTCCTGAGCCCTCCTGAGTTTGGAGGCAGAGACCATCTTCATGGCCTTCGTTATCTTGGACGTACTCTTAATTGAGGTTATTCTTCTTTTTATATCTCTTAAGGTTGCCATTTCTCTCCCCTTAATTCGGTTTCAGGTATCAGATTACTATAGTTACCTGCAACCGATAAACTAATTACGGTTGAAACGTTGATTTAAAGGCAGATATTGCCTCATTAACTTTATTCTTAAGCTCCTCATCAAGGGCTTTTTTAGTCATTATCTCCTCTTTTATTTCAGGCTTTTGACTCCTGAAATAACTGAGAAGCCCCTGCTCAAAGTTACCTATAGCCTCAACCGGAAGGTCATCGAGGAAACCCTGCGTACCCGCATAAAGCACTATAATCTGCTCATCCATCGTGAAAGGCTGATACTGGCCCTGCTTCAGTAGTTCCACCATCCTCTTCCCACGCTCTATCTGCATGAGCGTTGACTTGTCAAGGTCGGAACCGAACTGGGCAAAGGCTGCCAGTTCCCTGAACTGTGCGAGGTCCAGTCTCAGAGTTCCTGCAACCTGCTTCATTGCCTTCGTCTGTGCAGCGCCACCAACTCGGCTGACTGAAAGACCGACATTGACGGCAGGTCTGATACCGGCGTAAAAAAGGTCAGGCTCAAGATATATCTGACCGTCTGTAATGGATATAACATTAGTTGGTATATATGCCGCAACGTCGCCTGCCTGTGTTTCAATTATCGGAAGGGCCGTCAGAGAACCTCCCCCAAGCTTGTCTGAGAGCTTTGCCGCCCTCTCAAGTAACCTTGAGTGAAGATAAAAGACATCTCCCGGGTATGCCTCACGTCCCGGCGGACGCCTCAGTAGAAGCGAGAGCTGCCTGTAAGCAGCAGCCTGTTTACTTAAATCGTCATATACAATAAGTGCGTGTTTGCCGTTATCCCTGAAGAATTCACCCAAGGCACAACCCGAATAAGGGGCAATATACTGCAGTGGTGCCGGCTCTGAAGCTGTAGAAGCAACAATAATTGTATAATCCAGGGCTCCATTCTCTTCGAGTGTCTTAACTACCCTCGCAACTGATGCCCTTTTCTGACCGATTGCAACATAGATACAGAAAACACCACTATCCTTCTGGTTGATAATAGCGTCTATTGCAATGGCTGTTTTTCCTGTCTGACGGTCACCAATTATAAGTTCCCTCTGACCCCTGCCTATCGGAATCATTGCATCTATTGCCTTCAAACCCGTCTGCAAAGGCTCACGAACAGGCTGTCTGTCCACTATGCCGGGAGCAACAATGTCGACTTTCCTTGTATCTTTTGTATTAATTGGTCCCTTGCCGTCAATGGGCTGGCCGATGGCATTGACAACCCTGCCAAGCATTGCATCGCCAACAGGAACTTCCATGATCCTGCCGGTACGCTTTACAATGTCCCCTTCTTTAATGAGGGTATCCTCACCAAAAAGCACCGTACCAACCATGTCTTCCTCGAGGTTCAGAGCCATGCCAAAGACATTATTCGGAAACTCCAGAAGCTCACTCGCCATGGCATTTTCCAGACCATAAACCCTGGCTATACCGTCACCAACACTCAAGACAGTCCCGATCTCGCTGACATCAACCTTTTTCTCAAAGTCGCTAATCTGCTTTTTTATCAGCTCGCTAATCTCTTCAACCTTGATTTCCATCATATCACCCCTTTATTAGCTCTTCTCTTAATAGCCTGAGCTGACCCTTCAGACTACTATCGTACATCGTACTGCCAACCTTCACTACAATACCGCCAAGCAATTCAGGATCATAAAGATACTCAATATCAACATCCCTGCCTGTAAGTTTCCGGAGGGATGCTACAAGTCTGTCCTCATACTTCCCGTTAAACTTAAACGGTGTGATAACAGTGGCCTTCGCCTTTTTCTTTTTCTCAAAATAAATATCCACAAAATACCTGATAATATCCGGAAGGGCCGACACCGCCTTGTGCTGTGAGATAAAGACAAGAAACTTCCTTGTCTCCTCAGAGAATCCAAGTTTTTCAGAAAGACCCTCGATCGTCTTCAGTCTCTCTTCCTCTCCAAAAAGGGGACTCAGAAAAAAATTCTTTATTTCCTTGCTTCCGCCCATCAGGTCATTTATAACATTCAACTCGGTAATGGCCCTCTCAGCCATATCCAGACCTGTAGTATTAAAAAACATCCTTGCATATTTTTTTGCAGATTTCTTCTCTTTACCTGACATTCTAACCCTCTAATCTCTTAAAAGACTCTTCAAGGAGCCTCATCTGATCTTCTTCCGTGAGCCTTTCTCTAAGCCTCTTTTCCGCCAATTTCAGCGCCAGCCCTGAAGCCTCTGCCCTCAGAGCTGCCTTGGCATTCTTCAGTTCCATCTCAATATTCGCCCTGGCCTGCTGTCTTATCTTCTCACTCATATCTTTGCCCTGCTCGATCAGATTATCATGCTCCGCCTGGCCGGACTGTTTTGCAGAATCAACTATCCTCTCTATCTCCTGATCTTTAAATTTCAACTTTTCTTCTACTTCCTTAAGGGCCTTCTGTGCCAATCCCTTTGCTTCTCTTGCCTCGGTCAGCGACTTCTCTATCAATTCAGTCCTTTGTCTGAAATACTCCTTCATCGGTTTTGCAAGGTATTTCACAAGTATAAATATAAGGATGGCAAAGTTGACTATCTTCCAGAGCCAACCCTTCCAGTCGCTACCACCCTCACCTCCCCTCCCCATAGCAAATACTGCTGCTGCATGAGAGAGCGAAAGGATAAGAACCACAACAAAGCAGAAAAAGGGTGAAACAGACTTTTGATTTTTGATTTTTGATTTTTGATTCTCTTTATTACTCATTTTTTTATTTATACCTCATTATTAATTTAATAAAAATTTTTATATTTATACTTCTACTTCAACGAGCTTTTCAACAATCTCTTCCGAGAATCTTCTCACATCATCACCAAGGAGCTTGCGGACTTTTTCAGTCTCTCTTCTTATCTCAGCCTGAGCCACCTCTATCTCTTTCAAGGCTACCTCCTGGGCCTGTGCAACTATCTCTTTCTGTTTCAGGAGACCTTCCTGTCTCAGGGTGTTATAGAAATCCTTTGCCTTCTCTCTTGCATCAAATAGCTCCTTATTAAACCTGGATAGTCCCTCATCTTTCTTCTCAGTAAGACTCTTCGCCTCCTCAATGGCACCGTCTATGTTTTCCTTTCGCTCTTTGAAGAGATTGAGGAGTGGTCTGAAAAGCAGAATATTCAGCAGAACCAATAAAATAAGAAAATTGGCTAACTGGACAAAAAACCATTTGTTTAATTCAAGCATCTTCTCACCTTAATTAGGGATTATAAGTTTTATTTTTATATAATAGATTATGTGAAATTGTGGTGAACTTTATCACAGATATTTGTCCTTTGTCAAGAATGCGGGGAAAAAAAATTCTTATAGAATCAAAAGTTTTTTAAATTGACCTCCTCCTGCAATATGCTATAATGCTATAAGCAGGGCATGTTTTTTACAAAAAAAATTATGGTAAGGAGGACTTATGGCTTTTTGGGATAAGCTGAAAAAAGACATTAAGAAAGGCCTGGATGAGGGACTACACGCCTTCAAGGAAGGAACAACCGTTATCAGGAAAAGGGCGGGAACTTTATCTGACGACGTTAAGAAAAAGGTAAAGGTATTTGAACTAAAGCAGAAGATTCAGGTTTACCTGACAGACCTTGGCGGAAGGGTTTACGAAGTCGCCTCTGATAAGCGAAAGAACCCTATGACCAATGAAAAAGTTAACGCTATAGTTGAAAAGATTAAAAAGATAGAGGGTCAGATCGAAAAGATTGAAGCCAAGGCAGTAAAAAAAATGACCAGGAGAGCCAAACCGGGAAAGAAGACCGTTAGAAAGGCTACAAAAAAAGTAACTGCTAAAAAACCGACAGGAAAAGCCGTTTCCGGAAAACGTTCTAAAAAAGCATAAAAAACAGAATATCAGGAAAGGGGGAGGGATAAATGCCCTCCCCGCCTTTCTCTAATCTTCCATTTTAATAGCTTCAGTCGGACAGACCTCAGCTGCCTCCTGACAGTCACAGGTATCACAGGCATCAGGATTCTTAACATGAGCCTTGCCATCATCCTGCATCTCAAAGACATCAGGGCATATTGCCACACATGACTCGCATCCCTCGCAGAGATCCCAATCAATTACAGGTTTTGCCATAATAAATAACCTCCTTTTTAAAGATATCCACCTGCCATGCAGGTAAGTTCATGCTCCATACAGAAAACTGCAAATGCAGGAAACCGGCATTCCGTCTCAAACTTACGCGAGGAGCTCGGTGAGCATACAAATATTGGTACCCTTGCGTAATTCGGTATAAATGTTATTCATTCGCTCTGCCTTTTCATAATTTCTTCATCATCTACAGTATATAATACAATATAGAATAATAGTATAATATTTCAAATAATAAATTAAATGAAAGACAATGAATCCATAAGGAAGGCAGCTTAAATGCGAATAACCTTACCTGTAAAGGGAATGACTTGCGCCTCATGTGTAAAGGCAGTTGAAAAGGCCCTGAGCAAGGTTGAAGGGGTCACTGATGTGTCAGTAAATTTTGCCTCTGAAAAGGCAATAGTTAAAACAAGCGATAACATTTCTATTGAAAGTCTTATTCAGGCCATTAAGTCGGAGGGCTATGATATCGTAACTTCGAAGTTGGAGTTCATAGTTAAAGGAATGACCTGCGCCTCATGTGTGGCAACAGTTGAGCGAGCATTAAAGGGACTTTATGGTGTGGTGAGTGCCTATGTCAACATAGCATCCGAGAAGGCAGTGGTAGAGTATATCCCGACACTCACCGGCTTTGAGGAGTTTAAGAAGGCAGTAAAGGCACAGGGATATGAGGCAGAGGCAATAACGGAAGAATTCATAGACAGGGAAAAAGAGAGCCGGGAAAAGGAATACAGGAACCTTCTGTTAAAGTTCAGGGTCAGTGCCGTCATCTCAGCCCTGATTCTTCTCGGAAGCTTTACCAGCATACCCCTTCTGTCAAACTGGTATACCCTCTTCCTTCTTGCCACTGTAGTACAGTTCTGGACAGGTATGCGGTTTTACAAAGGGGCATGGGTAGCTATCAAGCATCTCTCAACAAATATGAACACCCTTATTACCATGGGCACATCTGCAGCTTACTTCTATAGCGTAACAGCAACTTTCTTCCCCGGAATATTTGAGAGTGGCGGGCTAAAGGTACATATTTATTTTGATACCTCAGCAATAATAATCGCTCTTATACTCCTGGGGCGTCTCCTTGAGGCAAAGGCAAAGGGAAAAACTTCCGAGGCCATGAGAAAACTCGTTGGGCTTCAGGCAAAAACGGCAAGGGTGGTGCGAGACGGGAGTGAGGCTGAGATACCGATAGAAGATGTAGCGGTGGGTGATACAGTTATTGTACGGCCTGGCGAAAGGATACCTGTGGACGGGATTGTGATAGACGGTTACTCATCAATTGACGAATCCATGCTGACCGGCGAGAGCCTTCCTGTTGAAAAAACCGCAGGTGACACGGCCTTTGGTGGAACTATCAACAAAGTCGGCAGTTTCAAACTAAAGGCAAGCAGGATCGGCAGGGATACAGCGCTGGCGCAGATAATCCGTCTGGTGGAGGAGGCACAGGGAAGCAAGGCACCTATACAGAGGCTTGCCGACAGGATTGCCTCCATATTTGTACCTGCTGTAATCATAATAGCAACCTTCACTTTTGTGCTCTGGTATTTCCTCGGCCCTAAACCAGCCTTTACAATGGCACTGATGAACTTCATTGGTGTCCTGATTATTGCCTGCCCCTGTGCCCTCGGGCTTGCCACACCTACTGCAATAATGGTGGGGACTGGAAAGGGAGCGGAAAGGGGCATCCTTATCAGGAACGCCGAGGCCCTGGAGACCGCCCACAAGATACAGACCACTATTATGGACAAGACTGGCACTATCACAAAAGGAGAACCGGAACTGACTGATATAATAGGTACGGATAGCTTCGATAGAAATACCCTTTTACAATTATCAGCATCAGCGGAGAAGGTCTCGGAACATCCCCTTGCTGAAGCCATTGTCAGGAAGGCTAAAGAACTTGGACTCGATTTAAGCGAACCCGAGGATTTCATGGCAATCCCCGGGGGTGGAATACGTGCAAGGATTGGCACCGACGATGTCTTTATCGGAAATGTCACATTACTTGAGAAAAAGGGGATTGATCTGACACCATTGTCAGAGACTGTTGAAAAACTCACCTCAGAGGGAAAGACAGCGGTTCTTATATCAGTCAATAATGAGGTGAAGGGTGTTTTTGGGATAGCTGATTCAACAAAAGAGGGTTCTATCGAGGCCATCTCAGAACTAAAGAAGATGGGAATCGAGGTTGTCATGCTGACAGGAGATAATGAGCGGACAGCCGCCCGTATTGCTGAGATGGTAGGTATTGACAGGTTCTTTGCAGGGGTTTTGCCTGAAGGAAAGGTTGCGGTTGTGAAAAAGCTGAAGGGAGAGGGAAAGATAGTTGCCATGGTAGGCGACGGTATTAATGATGCACCTGCCCTTACAGAGGCACATGTGGGTATAGCTATCGGCACGGGGACTGATATTGCAATGGAGGCATCAGATATAACCCTTATAAAGGGAGACCCGAGAAGCGTGGTTGAGGCCATTAAGCTGAGCAAACTCACCCTCAGGACAATAAAACAGAACCTCTTCTGGGCATTCTTTTACAACATTGTCGGGATCCCGATTGCAGCAGGGATTCTTTACGTCTTTGGAGGGCCGCTGCTGGACCCGGTATTTGCCTCTGCAGCCATGGCCTTCAGTTCTGTCTCTGTAGTGAGTAATTCCCTGAGACTGAGAAAGAAGAGACTCTAAAAAACAACTAAAAGGGAAAAGAACCGGCAATTCACGGCAAACTTATAACGCTTTGAGATTGCTTCGTTTCACTGGCAATGACAGAAAAGGTTTTCGCAATATCATTGCGAGGATCGTTAGCGATGAAGTAATCCTGCACTGATTTTCACCATGAATCGCTGGAAAAGAACTGAAGATTATGATTATTGACCAAAGCGACGGGAATGAGAAGATTCTCCTTGCCCATGGCAGTGGCGGCAAGGCAATGCATGCCCTGATACGGGATGTGCTCGGTCCGCTCATCGGGATAGAAGACTTCAATGACTCCGCCGTAGTCCCCTTAGAGATAAAAGACGCGGATACGGAAACATTGAACGGAAGGCTCGTTTTTACTACAGACAGCTACGTTGTCTCACCGCTTTTCTTTCCGGGCGGAGACATCGGCTCCCTGTCCGTCAACGGCACCATAAATGACATCTCCATGACAGGGGCTTCCACGCTCTGTCTGTCCCTGAGCCTGATTATTGAGGAAGGCCTTCCCATGGATTCACTCATAGGCATACTCGGCTCTATAAAGAAGGCATCAGAGGCGGCAGGTGTCAGGATCGTTACCGGAGACACAAAGGTGGTTAACAAAGGAAAAGGTGACGGAATATTTATCAACACCTCAGGTATCGGGTTGGTACGCAAAGGGACACGCCTCTCACCTAAAAATGTTATACCCGGCGATGTGATAATTCTGAGTGGACCTGTCGGCAATCACGGTGTGGCAGTTATGGCTGAACGCAATGGTCTTACCTTTGACCCGCCCGTCCTGAGTGATACGGCAGCCTTAAACGAATTGGTGGATATCATGCTTTCACATACCCCTGAAATTCATGCCATGAGGGACCCAACCCGGGGTGGGCTTGCAACAACCCTTAAAGAGATAGCCCTTGAGGCAGGTGCGTGTATAGAGATAGATGAGGAAAAAATTCCTCTGACCGCCCGGGTCAGGGGGGCCTGTGAGTTACTGGGAATAGATCCCCTGTATGTAGCAAACGAGGGTATACTTGTTGCTTTTGCAGGCAAAAATGTGGCAAAATCTTTATTAGATGTAATGAAGAAAGACCCTCTCGGCAAAAACTCAGCAGTAATTGGAAGGGTAACGGGAGGGCCTGAAAGGACTGTCTTACTTAAAACCCTGATCGGAGGAACCAGGATTGTAGATATGCTCCATGGCGAGCAGCTACCACGGATATGTTAAAGAGCAGCTGGGATATCTAAAATTCAGATGGCATCTTCTCAACATTCGGGGGAGGTTAAAAGCCGCATAAAATCAGGACAGCTTATGCCTGCACAACCTACATATAAATTAATGTCGGAAAAAGTAGTGTTACGTTTTCAGGATGGTTCAACAATTAAAGGCAGTCTCGGATATTTCTCCGAGATTGCCAGAAAGTTCAGTATTGAAAAACACCCTTCCGGCAACCTCTTAACTGTCAGTATTGACCTGCTCAAGGCTATTTTTTTTGTAAGGTCTTTTGAGGGTAACCCTTCCTACAGGGAGCTTAAACGCTACGGAATCTCAAGGGAAAAAGGCAGGAAGGTTTATGTCAAATTTAAAGACAAAGAGAGTCTCCTTGGTTATCTTGAAGGGGAGTTTCCATGGCAAAAGGGTTATTTTCTTTCCAAATCAGATAAAGACAAAACAGGGTTCTTTCTTATTCCTGTTGATGAAGGGTGCAATAATATAAAGATTTTTGTGGTTGGCACAGCGATTGATGATATCACCCTTATATAGGATACAATGACAAATTTCACAACATACGGAAAAGGGACCAGGGTAAGATTTCTTCGCCTCATTACAGGATTAACAATTCTAATGCTTTTTGCGGCATCTGCTTCTGCAAGCATACTCCTTGACAGGGTCGTGGCAGTCGTGGACAGAGATGTGATTACCTGGAGTGAGTTATACAAGACCATGGAATTCGAACTGGCCGACAAACTTGCAGGGCTCTCTCCCAAAGAGAAAAAAAAGCGACTCAAGATGTACGAAAAGGACTTCCTCGAGATGCTCATTGATACAAAAATACAACTCAATGAGGCAAAACGGTTGAATATAGGGGTATCTGATAAGGACCTAACATCTGCAATTAACCGGATACAACTGAAGTACGGCCTCAGTAAAAAAGAATTTCTTGAGGCACTGCAGAAAGAGGGCTTCACACTCCAGGAATACAAAAAAAAGGTGGCGGAGCAGATAATCCTCAGCAAACTGGTCAACCTCGAAATAAGGAGTAAGATAATCGTCACAGAAGGGGAGATAGAGGAATACATAAAAACAAATGGTGATAGTATTGATTTATCCGAAGGCTACAGGCTCCGTCACATATTCTTCCCGGCAGGTACGGATGAAGAAAAAGCAGATGCCAGGAGAAAGGCAACAAAGGTTATGAAATTACTTGACAGTGGTGAATCCTTTGAAAGCGTTGTAAGAAAATTCTCCGAAGGATCCGATGCTTCAGAGGGCGGTGACCTCGGGTTTATAAAAAAGCCGGACCTTGCACCGGAATTTCTCAAAGTTATAGAAGGGTTGAAGGTTGGAGAGTATAGCAAACCCTTCTGGTCAGGCAAGGGGTTTCATATAATAATGCTTGAAGGAAAAAGCCTGCCGGGTTCAGAGGCATCCCTTAAAAAAAAGGTACGCCGGATACTTATACAGGAAAAGCTCAAAAAATCTCTCAAAAACTACCTCCGTTCCCTCAGGAGCAAGGTATTTATTGAAGTAAAGCTCTGACCATATGAAGACAGCCCTCACCATAGCCGGCTCTGACCCAACATCCGGTGCAGGGACACAGCTTGATATCAAGGTTTTTCACCGCATAGGAGTACATGGCCTCTCTGTACTTACATCAATTACAGCACAAAATACCGCGGCGGTCAAATCCATCTATCCTGTTGAACCCGATGCAGTCAGAGGGCAGCTTGAGGTACTGCTTGAAGATATCGGAGTGGATGCAGTCAAGACAGGCATGCTTTATAGCAGTTCAATCGTGGAAGTGGTGTCAGTGGCACTTAAAAAATACGGGATAAAAAAAGTTGTGGTCGACCCTGTAATGGTATCCTCTTCAGGTATGTCTCTCGTTGAAGAGGGAACCGTCGAAAAGATGATAGAGGGTCTCTTTCCTTTAACCACAATTATAACCCCAAACATCTATGAGGCATCCATCCTGAGCGGAATTAATATTGAGGGATTTGAGACATTATACGAGGCTGCCGGAAAAATCAAAGCTCTTGGGCCGGAAATAGTAATTATAACAGGAGGACATTTCTCCGCCACCGGCATTTCTCCTTCAAAAGACAATACAGATACGGTCATTGATCTCTACTATAACGGTATAGAGTTTCACCGAATCGAGTCAGACAGACTTGCAGGAGAATATCATGGTACCGGTTGTGCTTTTTCCTCTGCACTAACCGCATACCTCGCACTTGGCAATTCATCCCTTAAGGCATCAAGGAAGGCAAAGGAGTTTGTAGTTGATGCCCTCAGAAATGCCTATCACATAGGCAGCGGCATGGAGATGCTCAGGGTTTAACCGGAGTGATGGAGTGATGAGCAAGACAAAAACAGTTTATACCTGCCAGGCCTGCGGCTATACATCACTTAAATGGCTTGGGAAATGTCCTGACTGTGCTGCCTGGAATACCTTTGTTGAAGAGGTCTCAGGCAGGAAATCAGGTAATAAGTCCCTCCCGGCAACAAGCCCTACCCCGCTCTCCGAAATCATTCTCAATACCGACAACCGGATATCAACACATATTGGAGAACTGGACAGGGTTCTCGGGGGCGGCGTAGTTGCGGGTTCAGTTGTGCTCATTGGTGGTGACCCGGGGGTGGGCAAATCAACACTTATAATACAGGCAATGGCTCAACTGTTCAGGGACAGGCCTGAAAAGTGCCTTTACATATCAGGGGAGGAATCTGCCTCACAGTTAAAGCTGAGGGCATCAAGGCTTGGAATTGACTCCGACAATATCCTTGTCCTTTCCGAAACCTCTCTCGATATGATTCTTGGGGTAATAAAGGAGACAAACCCGGCCGTTGTGGTCATTGACTCCATACAGACAACCTACAGCGAAGAACTCCAGTCGGCCCCCGGCACAGTGGGTCAGGTACGGGAATGCTCTGCAAGGTTGATGATCTTTGCCAAGAAATATAATATTCCGACCTTTATTATAGGCCATGTTACAAAAGAGGGAGCAATAGCAGGGCCAAGGGTACTTGAACATATAGTTGATACGGTCCTGTATTTTGAAGGAAACAGGTCACATTCATTCAGGATCCTTAGAACGGTCAAGAACCGTTTCGGTTCAACAAACGAGATAGGTGTATTCGAGATGACCGATTCAGGCCTCATGGAGATAGAGAACCCCTCGGAGCTTTTCCTGAGGGAAAGGCCTGCCGATGCAGCCGGCTCCGTAGCCAATGCAACAATAGAGGGCACCAGACCACTGATAGTCGAGATTCAGGCACTCGTCTCACCCACTACATTCGGTGTCCCCAGGAGGACATCCATCGGTGTTGACAGTCAGAGGGTCAACCTCCTTATAGCTGTCCTGGAAAAAATAGGCGGATTGCACCTCGGCCTTACGGATATATATGTAAATGTAGTGGGAGGCCTCAGGATAGCAGAACCTGCAATTGACCTCCCCATCATCCTCTCCATAGCATCCTCTCTGCGGGAAATCCCGTTGCCCAATGACCTGTTCGTCTTCGGAGAGGTGGGACTTTCCGGAGAGATAAGGGCAGTAAATCAGGCTGAGGCCAGGCTTAACGAAGGCGAAAAAATAGGGTTTAAACAAGCTATTATACCTGAGAGCAACCTGAGAAGGCTTAAACTCAATACAGGATTACAGGTGACGGGGGTAGGGGATATACATGAGGCCATAGAGTCTGCCTTACATCAATAAATAATTCCCAAATGCAGAGATAAGGAGTGCTGAATAGAGCTACTTCAGATATTTTATTAATTCCTTATGTTTCGGATTTCAACCCAAGGTCTACAGCAACGGTATCCATAAGACTTCCATCGATCTTTTCCCTCTTCATTAAATAACCTTCCAGGAGCGCATTGTCACAGATCGTGTTGATAAGCCTTGGGATTCCCCTCGAAAAATAATAGACCCTGGACAGTGCCTCATCAGTGAATATATCGTCAGAGCCGGCAACATGCAGCCTGTAACGGATATATGCAATAGTGTTATTTTCAGAAAGGGAATGAAGCCTGATCCTCATAGCGACCCTCTGTTTCAGGGGCTCATCCAGTGCGAGCACATCTTCAAGCTCGGGGAGGCCGAAAAAAACAAAGTTCGCCATCTTGCCATCAGCCATCTCCATATTCAGCAACCCCCTGAACTCCTCCATTATCTCCCCGGAATTCAACATCTGCACCTCATCAATCAAGACCACAGCTCTCCTTCCTGACTCGTTGATCTCCAGAAGACGCCTGTATATCTGGCCGAGCACCTCCACTTTATCCTCTTTCACCTTTTCCACGCCAAACTGTATTGCAAACTTCTTGAGCAACCAGTCTGAGCTGACAGCAGAATGAATCACCACAAGCAGAGTTGCCTCAAAATGTTCCTCGTCAAGTTCTTCAAGCAATCTCCTTGCAAGCGTGGTCTTTCCTGTTCCGATATCCCCTATAACGACTGCAAGCCCTTTCTTGCTGTCCATCGCATATTTTAACTTACTAAGGGCATCGGCATGTTGGACACTGTTATAGTAAAACTTGTTGTCCACAACATTTGAAAAAGGATGTTCTTTAAGTTTATAGTATCTAAGATAATCCATATATATTATTTCCCAGAAGGTTTTGCCTCAATACAATCAATATTATTATACTACACTCTGTCCGGTGCCAATTACAAGTATGAAATCCTGTCTTTCCCCTGTTTAAAAGTATCCTCAATTACTGCAGCCTCCGATTTATCAACATTCAACCTCTCTTTCAAGACAGTTACCTTTTCGTCAATATTTCTGAACTTCGAATCCCATCCGTAAATCTCGACATACATCTGCAGGGCCTGTTCAATATTGTCGTTTTTTTCATATGCCTCTGCGAGTTCAAACTTTGTACTCCAATAGGCCTCGTCCTTCTGTTCTATATTATTTAGTGCCTCCCTCAAGGCATCAATGGCAAGGGAATAGAGTTTCTTCTCCATAAAACAGAGTCCAAGCAAGCTTGCAGCCTGTACCTTTCTATCCGGATCTTTTCTTGCAGTCTGAAACTCCTTTATGGCATCATCAATAAGCCCCATCTCTTTATAGGCTATACCGAGGTTATAATGGGTCTCCGAGTCTTCCTCCTCAAGTTCCTCAGAAACCCCCCGTTTGAATTCTTCAAATATCTCAAGCACCTCGCTATCAAGGCTTGGCTCAGGCACATCCTCCTCAACAGGCTCTTCAGTAATGATTCCACCTGTGACAGGCCCGGTTTCAGATACAATATCAGGGGGGATATCTTCTGAGAAATTCTCACTATCATCTTCCGGCTTTGTTGGAACAGGAGGCTCTACTGCAGAAAGCCTGCTCTTGATATCCGAGATCTTTGCCAAAACCTCTTCATTGTCAGGAAATGCCTCAAGTACCCGGATATATGCTGAAAGGGCTTCCTGATATAGACCCTGACGCAGATAAAACTCTGCCTCTGACAGGTCATCCTTAAAATCCTCAATGGATGACGGGATTACCGAAGTCTCATAGACCTCCGTCATCTCAGCCCCGGCTTTCGGTGCTTCGGTCTCATCTTCAAACCTTAGAACCCCTCCCCCCTCGAACTCGGAATCCGGAGACGGTGAAGCGCTGACTTCCTCTGTAGCACTGGAGAGTTCCAATAGTCTCGGATCCTCCGGGTCTATCTCAAAGGCCTCTTTCAGCGCTTGCTCCCTCTGCTCAAAACGCCCCTCTTTTTCATGTATCCTGGCAAGAATAAGACATTCAGTCACTACTCCCTCTTTATCATTCACCTCTATATAGATGTTTTTTAACCTTTTATGAACTTCCATATTCTCAGGTTCTTCAACCTTCAGTTTTTCCAGGATATCCACAGCCTCGTCCATCAGGCCATATCTTAAAAAGATATCCACATCAACCAGTTTCTCGTCAGTTGCCTTCTCTTCCGACTCGGCTGGAAAAGAAATGCCAAGTTTCTCTTCCAGGTATACTATCCTGGAAAGCACAACTTCAGAATCAGGCCTGATCTTCTTCGCTTCAATGTAAGAGTTAAACGCATCCTCCAAGGCCCCCTGTCCTGATTGTATCTCAGCAAGCGTTAAGAGTTCATTAAAGAGGTCATCTTCATTACCGAGTTCATTGTAAACCTCGATAAGCTTTTCTGAAGACTCAAGTGGGGCAATATCCCTGAAGTTCTTCAGTAATCCTACAGACTCCTCATATAACCCTTTCTCCAGATACTCATCCAAGACTGTTTTGTAACTACTCCAGGCAAGTTCTTTTTGACCCTCTTTAAGGTAGAGATCTCCAAGAAGCCTGTTCGCCTCAATAGCAACGCTGTCTCCCGACCCTTCCGGATAAGTGGAGAGAATCCTGAGGAGAAGATCCTTTGCAGTGTCAAGGTCTCCCTCCCTCAGGAGCAGCTCTGAATAGAGGAGATGTATCTGCATATTGTCAGGATACAACTCTATCCCCTTGGCAAGGAGTTCTTTTGCATTTTCCATCAGCCCCTGAGAAATATAAAAATCAGCCAGACGTTTATAGATAGTTTCCTGCCGTGGATACAGCTCAAACGACCTCTCATAATACTCCCTTGCCTTACCAACATCACCCTTTTCGTCGGATATCCTTCCTACATCCAGATATTTTCTGGCTGCCTCATCAATATAGCCCTCTTTCTGAAGATATTCCGCCAGCTTTACCCTCAAGGAGAGATTGGTAGGGGCCAGGTCGATTATTTTTTCACAGATTGGTATAAGTTCATCCCTGATTCCATGCTTGATATAGGCATCAATAGAGGCAAGATAATATTTGATGGCATCAGTTATCAGACCCTTTTCCTCATTCAGTCTGCCAATAAAGAACAGTGCTTTTGGGTCAAGGGAATCAATATTAAGAATCTTTTTATAGAGGGCCAGAGATTTGGTTATAAAACCTTCATCTTTAAAATATTCAGCTGCCTTATGGAAGTATTCAATTGCCTGAGAACGGTTTCCGCTCTTAAGACAGAGATCCCCTATGGTATTATATATATTGCCATCCGGATTCTTGCTGACATACTCCTGCCATATCCAGATAGCCTTATCTACCTGACCTTTTGAAAGAAATCTCTGTGCTTCTTTGAATACTGCAGACTTATCTGTCATTTTATTCTACCGTTAGCCATAATATTATTAAATTACACCCCTAAACATAGGGTATCAATAATTATCCTTATATGTCAATAACTTTGAGCAACAATTCCGCAAGCTTATAAAAAAAGTCCTATAGGGAGACAGGTTACGCCTGTTTTTGGGCCGCGCAGATCATATGTATTTTTTTACAGCTATGATGTAAAATAGTGTTTTATCGGGAGGTTTCGTGAGGATTGCCTACTTTGATTGTTTCTCGGGAATAAGCGGTGATATGTGCCTTGGAGCCCTTGTGGATGCAGGGGTCCCTCTTAAGAAACTGAGGGAGGGGCTGAATGCCCTGCATTTGGTCTCTTATGAGATAAGAAGACAAAAGGTGAAACGTGGAGCTATTTCAGCAACAAGGATTGAAGTCATTGTCAAAAAAGGTGAGCCAACCCGTAGACTTGCCGACATCTCAACCATAATTGGAGATTCAGATCTTCCCCCAAACATTAAAAAAAGGGGGCTTAGAATATTCGGAAGGCTGTTTCAGGCGGAGAGAAAGGTTCACGGAGGAAGGCTGAAAGACCTTCATCTCCACGAGCTCTCTGCTACAGACTGCATAATAGACATTATAGGAACACTTCTGTGCCTGGATATACTCGGAACAAGAGAGGTCATATCGTCCCCTCTGAACCTTGGAGGCGGAACCGTTTCAAGCGAACATGGCCTGTTGCCCGTCCCCACACCTGCCACAAGCCAACTCCTGAAGGGCAAACCTGTCTTCTCTACAGGCATACAGAAGGAACTGACCACCCCGACAGGTGCTGCAATAATTACTGAAACAGCCACATCATTTGGTCACTTCCCGGAAATGACGGTTGATAGCACCGGAAACGGTGCAGGCGGTCATATCCTGAAAGAACAACCCAATATACTCAGGGTATTTATCGGGGATAAGACAATAAAACCTCACAATGGTCATCATAAAGGGGGATCGAATGAACTGGTATCAGTGATTGAGACCAACATCGATGATATGAACCCACAGGTCTATGAATACCTCATGGAGAGACTCTTCAACGAAGGCGCACTTGATGTCTTTCTCAGCACTGTAATAATGAAAAAAAGCAGGCCGGGAATTCTGCTGCAGGTACTCGCTTATCCTGCCTCAAGGGAAAGACTTATCGACATCCTTTTTGAAGAAACACCAACGCTCGGAATACGTTTCCACGAAACGGAAAGGGTATGCCTTGAAAGGGAGATAAAGAAAATAGATACAGAGTTTGGATCTGTCCGATTCAAGGTCGTCACTACCGATGGTTACAGAAAGGCAGTCCCTGAGTATGAGGACTGCCGCAGGATCGCAGAAAAAACAGGTCTTTCACTCATTGATGTGATGAAAATGCTGAAATCTTAATCAAACCATAGAGACACAAAGGCACGGAGAAGCCCATATTTCATTCGGTCTCTGATCTCCAAAAGCATTGTTCAGACAGAATATGTCATAATATAAAAAATATTTTAAGGAGGTTTTCATGGTTTCAATTGAAAATTACAAGATAAAAAATGCCCCGACCTGTCCACATTGCAAGCAGAAGATGACCAAAACAGTGCCACCCCCATATAGTATTGGAGAGGGGTTTGGGTGGGGAGTAAGTTACTTCTGGATATGCTTCAATGATGACTGCTCCCTGTTTGTCAAGGGTTGGGAGCACATGAAGGAAAACTACGGGAAGATAGCTTCATACCGTTTCATGTGTCTTCCTGATAACGGCCTGACGGAAACTATCGCCGTTTTTTCACATGATGGGCTCAAGGGTGGTATCGTCGAGGAGGATAAAGGGGAGGAAGAGGAGTAATTGATTGTAATAGTTGATTATGGAATGGGAAATCTCCGCAGTGTTGAAAAGGCCTTTCTGAAAGTCGGGGTAGCTGCAAAGGTTACATCCAGCCCCCTTGACATTGAAGATGCTTCAGCAGTAGTGCTCCCCGGGGTCGGGGCATTTCGTGACTGTATGAAGAATCTTGACAATCTGAACCTGCTTGCCCCGGTGCTTAACTCAATAAAGAAAGGAAAGCCATATCTTGGCATCTGCCTTGGTCTGCAGATACTGTTTAGTGAATCCATGGAATTTGGCCATTGCAGGGGACTTGATGTAATTAAAGGCAAGGTGATAAGGTTCCCCAAAATGGGTCTGAAGATACCCCATATGGGATGGAATACTGTAAAGTTACGGAAAAGCCCTCCTGTATTTGGCGGCATAGAAGATGAGAGCTACTTCTACTTTGTCCACTCTTATTATGTTGCCCCTGACAAAGATGAGGTCATTGCAGGCACCACCATGTACGGGATAGAGTTTACCTCCATGGTCTGGAAAGACAATATCATCGCTACCCAGTTTCACCCTGAAAAGAGCCAGCAACCTGGTCTCAGGGTCTTGAAGGGGTTTGGTGAATTCGTAAAGAGGGAATAACTGCCTAAACCTCTGACAACATCTCCCTGACTGTCTTCTTCAATAAAGGATGTATCGCCTCAGGGGCTATCTCTGAAAGGGGTTTAAGGACAAAATCCCTCTCATGCATATGTGGATGGGGTATCCTGAGGTCGGGTTCATCTACAACCAGGTCATTATAGAGCAGGATATCAAGGTCGACAACCCTTGGCCCCCACCTTCGGGTTTCTCTCCTGCCAAGATTCTTCTCTATCTCCTTAATTACCCTTAAAACTCCTCCAGGCGTCAGGTCCGTATCTGCCTCTACAACCATATTTATAAATTTTGGCTGATCCCTTACTCCCCAGGGTTCTGTCTCATACCGGGAAGACTTTTTTGTAACCTCTATTCTCCTCTTTTCGAGTTCTTCCAGTGCCTTAAGACAAGTTCCTTCACGATCCCCAAGGTTTGATCCGATGCCTATGTAAATGGTAGTCATATCACCTTTTTTATCCGTTCAACCGCCTCTTCAATCCTTTCTACAGGCACAGTAAGGGCAAACCTTATATATCCCGCCCCAGGCTCACCGAAGCCATTACCAGGCGTGCCGAGAACCCCTGTCCTGTCAAGGAGATGCACAACAAAATTCTCTGAGGTAAACCCCTGAGGCACCCTGGTCCAGAGGTAGAAGGTGGCATCAGGTCTGATCACATCCAACCCCATACCCGTGAGTCCCCCAAACAGCACATCCCTCCTTGCCTGATAAGTTGCCCTTATTGATGACAGCAGATTATCATCCGTATCAAGGGCTACTATGGATGCCTCCTGTATTGCCTGAAAGACCCCGGAGTCCAGATTGGTCTTTATCTTGCCAAGCCCTGCAATTACTCCACTGTTGCCCACGGCAAACCCTATCCTCCAGCCTGTCATATTATAGGTCTTGGAAAGGGAGTGGAACTCTATCCCCACTTCCTTTGCACCCTCGATCTCCATAAAGCTTACGGGCATCCTGTTGTCATAGTAAATCTCGGAGTAAGCGGCATCGTGACAGATGATAATATTATACTTATATGCCAGAGCAATGGCATCACTGAAGAACTCCTTATCTGCAGTGGCACTGGTCGGGTTGTTGGGATAATTAAGGAACATAAGTTTTGTCCTCTTGAAAACCTCTTCCGGTATGGACGAAAAGTCAGGAAGAAATCCGTTCTCCTCTATCAAAGGCATAAAGTAAGGCTCTCCACCTGCAAAGAGTGTAGCTATCGAGTAAACAGGATACCCGGGAGAGGGACAGAGCACAATATCTCCCGGATTTACAAAGGCAAGAGGTATATGCCCTATACCTTCCTTTGAACCAATAAGGGAAAGGACTTCCTGCTCAGGGTCAAGGGAGATATTAAACCTCCTGGTGTACCACCCCGACACAGCCTCTCTATAGGAGGGCATCCCGTCATAAGACGGATACTTATGATGCTCCGGCTTTTCAACAGCCACCTTCATCGCCTCCACAATATGTTGAGGGGTCGGCATATCAGGGTCACCAATACTCATATCTATAAGGTCTACTCCCCTGTTTTTTGCCTCTGTCTTCATGCTGTCAATCCTTGCAAAGAGATAAGGCGGAAGATTTTTTATCCTGTCGGCAAGTTCAATTCTGATAGACATCGTACCTCCTTAATTTGAATTGCATATTGCGAGTCTAACCCACAATCTCATAATCTACATTCAAAAAAGGATTATTATACCAGAATAAGAATATTTTTCACTCTTCAGTGGGTTAGCTGACTTATGGGATAGGGAATAGTTAAGCATTGGAAGCAGGACATCCAAATCAGGCAGATTTATAAATACAGTTGGATTTTATCCGTTTTTTTGATCTAATAAACGGCTTCAACAGAATAAATCTCAGTCAGACATTTTCCGACTGTGTTACATAAGTCTAATATACTTTCTTCGGATTTAACGCTAATATGGAATTCACATCTCATACAGGAAGATTTCTTATTCCTGCCTATCTCCTTCAGTGCATTTTGACAACAATTGTTTTCAATAACCCAACAGACCCTTCCCCCGTTGACCCCACCGTTTAAACCGTTTGCAGAAGTTTTTGTGGTAACCGGACAGACCCCGAGTTCTGCTGCATGCGCACCACCGGGTTCTCTCCCGCATCTCATGAATTCCCAGCAATTCATTTTTATGTTTTCATCCATAAAATAAATTTAACATTATCTGCAGGAGGAGTAAAGGTAAAATTCACATCGCCGGGAATACTCATTCATTTAGTTGAATATACTTGAACGGTTTTCTCGGATAAGCGGAAGAGTTGGAGGAATTTGTGTCAAATTCACCTCTAAAGAGCTATGAAGGTAACAGGTAAAAAAAAGCCGGCAGGCCTGCCGGCTTTTTTTTACCTGTTGGGTAAGGATTAATATAAGAAGGTTAATCCAAATCAGACTTATTCGTCCCAGCAAAGGCAATACCATGTACCGAGTGCATCTACCCAGATACATGGATTACTCTGAAGAACCGTGATGCTTCCGGCATTCTTCATCTTCTTTCCGACAAGACTTTTCTTGAATTCGGTCTTTGTCATTTTTTTTGGTGCTTTCATGTCACCTTTTTCTACTTTAATAGTCCCGTTGTCCATTACTGCTAACCTCATAACTACCTTTGTCATTGCATACCTCCTTTGATGGAAATGATGTTCAGGTCCTCAAGAACCCGGCAATTAAAAAATCCACGGCTTATTGAAACTGAGTCAAAATGCCAATGTAACTTTAGCCAGGATCAATCGCTCAGGATAAATAGATGGATTTGCAGAGTCGGTATCCTGGAACTTGAATTTCTCATTGAATAAGTTTCGTGCTTCTATTGAAACTATGCCATAGCGTTTAGGTAAACGAAATCCTATGGAAGCGTCAACTACCCAGAAATTATCGCTGTCTTCAAACATTGCCGAGCTAACAGGATTAATGAACTTCCCTTTCTGATCCACGTAAGTTGCTTTGATTACAGTTGTCAGGCCAAGTGGATAAAAGAGAGAGAGACTTAGAGGCAATCTGTGTGTCTTTAAATGCTCATACCTTTTAAGATGGTGAGACTCAGGGTCTCTTTTGAAATTCTCATATTGATATTCAGCGGTAATTGCCAGCCAATATACCGGGGTTAAATAAAGGTAAGAGCGGAATATGTCTTCTTTCCATGTGGTCTCTTTATTTTCAGTGACATGTGTGGATAGCACAAACGGAACATCCAATCTGCGTTTAGTAAACTCTGCGCCGCCAAAGAGATTTGGTGTAAACTTCTGATCAATTGCTATACCATATCTCCAGGCATCCGTTCCATTGGCATCATCAAAGAACTGATTGAACCCTGCCACCTGGGTTGGCTCAATCGTCTGATTCGAAATGAACTGTCTTTTCAATGTCCTGAAGACAGCACCCCGGAGAGTAGTGTTAGTCGGAAGGGTCCATGTCAGACCAAGTTTTGGATTAAACTGCTCTTTATCTACAGTCTCGTTATCAAGAAAATCAGCGCTTCCTCCAATTGTCCACATTAAAGGATCGGGATAATTGATGTGTGAATAGATATAAAGGTTGGTATGGCTCACATCGACTTCATCACGTGTCGGAGGAAGAGAGATCGGAGGAAGAGAAGGAATTATAATAGTATTCGTTCTTTTTTTCTCAGCATTAGAACTGAAGTGACCAAAACCGCTGATAATGTGCAACCGCTCTGCATTATAGAGGTGCTGGATTTCCCCAAGGTAGCCACTCTCTTTAGCGTTAAGTTCAACTTCCATTGTCGTTGGCACTCCGTCAATAGACCTTGAACTGGAAACAGATACGTCATATTCAGCGCTCTTATAAATAGCAGATGCTATTATTTCCGAGTTTGGCGTAATACTGTGATGAAATCCCAAACGTATTGACCGGGTATACTTTTCCTCTCTCCTGGCAGGGAAAAAAGCATCAGGATCAAAGTTGACCGATAAATCCCCGTTTTCCATGTTTTTGTAACGATATTCAGCCTGGACACTCGTCTTGTGGGAGATATTGTACTGAGTAAATATATTATAGATATCCTCCCGAAGATCATTATTTTCCCTATAACCGTCAGTCTTGTAATGGAAGTGCCCCGTGCTTAAAGAAAACCTGTCATATACTCCGGATGCAACAACTTCATCGCCGAGAGTAGCATTTCCACCGTAAACTCCACTTAGCTGCAAGGCCAAGCGGTTCCGGTTGAATAGGGAACTGAATTCATTAAATGACAAGTCACCCGGACCTGCCCCGTCAAAAATAAAGAGATTGCTCTCAGCAAGCCGGGGTTGAACAGGGGTGATATTGAGAGGTTGAAGCAGTTGGGACTGGAGGAGTTCGCTGACTCGTGCTATCTCATGGCGTGGCTGAGAGGCATATGTATCGGCCAACAGCCTGTGTGCTGAATAGTTCATTGGATCAGTATTTACCGATTTCCATCCCTCTACAAGTGCAAGCCGTTGAAACCCGAGGTCATTGTAAATCCGGGCGATACTTGCACTGCGTGCTGCAAGGTCGTCATCAAGCAGGAGTTTGGAACGGTATACCGCCCGGTTATCATTCAACTCTATTGCTTTCTGCATATCGTGTAGTGCCTCTACAGGGCGATTAATGCTCTGTTCCAGAATCGCATCATAGAAAAAAGAGGTGGGATCGAGGGGGTCGAGTTCCCTCGCTATGCTATATTGGTCTTTTGAGAGCTTTTCCCGCTTTTCTTCATAGTATGCCTTACCGAGATAACTCCTGATGATCGACTGATTTGGATCCAGGCTTACGGCAATCTCAATCTCCCGGCGTCCCTCTTTTAGATAGCCCCCGCGGATCTTTGCCAGACCCAGACCAAGACGCGCCAATGGATCTGCCTGATCAAGTTCAATAGCTTTTTCAAAGGCATTTTTAGCCTCCCGCACCTTAACCTGTGCAAGGTATGCAAAGCCAAGGACTGTTTGCGTACGTGACAGGTCCGGGTTCAGATCAACGGCTTTATGTGCTGCCCCAAGGGCCTTGTCGAGATATCCGAAGGACAGCCACATCTCCGACAAACGCGCCCAGGCAAGGCTGTTTTCCGGCTCGGCTTTTACCGCCTTCCGGAGGCTTTTCAGCGCTCCCTCAAGATCGAAATTTGCCTGCTGTGCATAAGAAAGGGCGATGAGTGCTGCAGCCGATGAGGGATCGGCATTAATAGCCTTCTGCGCAAGGACAAGGGCACGTTCTTTGTCATTCTGCACAATAGAAATAACAGACTCAAGTGCAATGGCCTGACTGTTATCAGGCGCCAGAGACAATGCCCGTTCGATATTTCTACGTGCTTTTTCAACACGCCCTACAGAGAGCAACAACGAGGCTCGATAAGTGAGGTACAACGGATCCTTCTCGTCTTTAGTTACTTTTTTGTGGTATTCCATAATAGGAGGGTAATAGAGCGCCCACTGGACTGCATCCCTGGGGTTAACTGCAACTTTCAGTACAGGAGCCCGCCCTTCTTTTGCAACGGCCGATTGACCACCTGTCAATGTCAGGCTCCCCGAATTATTTGAGGCCACGACCTTCCCTTCGAAGACCGACAGAAAGGTTTGACCTTTATCTACTCTAACCAGGAATTCCGTCCCCTCTACTGAAGCGTTCACGTAAGGTGTGATAACCTTGAGAGTTCCGGGAACACGGCTTAGAAAATGAATGGCCCCCTTGATAAGGTCAAGCAGTGATGTCTCTCTTCTTTCAATACCAGTGAAGACTATCGTCGTATTCTGGTCGAGACGGATAATGGTTTCATCGCTCAGAACAATGGATGCCCGGCTGTTTTCCTTAAGACGGATCATATCCCCGGGACAGAACGTATTGTTTAATCTAATGGGTCTCCATCCAAATTCGCCTGCCCGCTTGACTTCAGCTATGCCCTGAACAGAAACCACTTTGGCTACCAGCACCTTACAGTCTTCCGCAGCCATGGAATATAAGGGAATAAATACCGGAAGTAAAAGGAGAAGCGTTGACACAATGATAAGGCGGGTCGGAATCGGCCTCAAATATACATCCTCCTTTATAAGGAAAAACTTAAAACCTGAGAAACGGACCTTTTTGTAGCTTTTACATGTAAGAACGATTAACCTGTGCTTTTATATTACACACTATATCTATTTTTTTTCCACACAAATAAGGCCATCCCATAATTTGCCGGGAGGCTCTTCCCTGTAATGAGCAATCAACTCCAGATAGTATTGAGACGGACCGTCTTTTCCGTATTTGTTTATTATATCATGAAATTTTTCTGCGGCATCTTCCCACAGCTGACGTCTGAAGGCATCAAGGGCTTCAGCAAAGCTTAAACAGAGCTCCTTCTGCTCTTCTGTCATTTTATCAGCACGGCATATCAATTCAAATACTCTTACAGGTTTTGCCTTCCCATACAAAAGAAATCTTCCAACTTCTCTCGCAAGAATCCCTCTGATTCCCTCAATGGTCTCCGCCGACGCCAGCAAATATGTGCCCAGGTGTTTATTCAGACCCTCTAACCGTGCCGTCGTATTAACGATATCTCCAATAGGACGGTATTCATAGTGATCGATGGCACCGATGTTTCCAAGTAAAAAACGGCCAAAATTCAAGCCTATTCTCGTTGATATCTTTACATCCGGAGAAGATTGATTAAACATCTGAACCTCCTCTGCCAAATCAAGTGCCGCAAGACAGGCATTTTTCCTTTGCTGATCATCAGGCAGAGCTGATACCCATAATGCCAGCATTGAATCAGCAACGACATTGGAAACAACACCGCCATATCGTTTCACCGGACCAAAAATAGTCTCATAATATTGCTTGATAAAGTTGCTCAGCTCTTCCGGCTCCATTGTTTCAGATAGTGCAGTGTATTGTTCCAGGTCGGTATAGAGACATGTCCCGTTTACGACCTTGGTGCTTCCCCTGATATCGCCGATATTCATTATTAACTTGTCAAGAATATCTTCAGGGAGGTAGTAGCTAAAGGCCTTTCTTATTTTTTGCCGTTCCCTGCCTGAATCAACATATTTCCAGACAACGGCGCCAAAAAAAGATGCAGGTGATTGTAACAGGCACGGCACTACAAGAGGATACCAGACCCCGGCAGTCGTGAACTGATAAAGAGCAAAGTAAAGATATAATGCATTCATGACTATTATAGTTATAACCGCGGGGATGGAAGGGAGGAGAAAGGCAACCACTCCCAGGAACAATCCGCAAATCAGGAGCAAGACAGTAAGTGAAGGCATACTCAGAGGTCTGACAGGCAGACCTTCAAGAATATTTGCAAATGCTGTGGCAGCAATCTCGACACCATTAAGGTCCAAGCCATCCGTAGTGGTAAAAACGGTGTAAAAACCGTCTTTCTGCAAGTATGGCTGAGTCTCTGCCTGTCCGATAAATATGACTTTACCTCTGAAATCAATCTTCTTTAAGCCGGTACCCATATCGTTATTCAGATACAATACCTGATTATACGGTACAGTTGTAATAGTCCCGGAAGGGCCGTAAAAGTTGAGGTACCGGCTGTCCGGGGCCTGGTACATTTTTATCAGTGCCGTCAGTATCTTCCTTTTACGCCTATCCGATGCTAATGTTTTCGAGCTTTTTAACTCAGCAAGCATCCTGTCTGCTATAGCCGGATTTTTCTGAAAAATATCTCTCAGAGTCATCATGAGTTTAACGACGTTGCCGGAATCTATAAGTTTATCCTTTTGAAGAGAAAGTACATCTATTTTATTCGGATAATTTTTTTTCAGCAGCTCAATGAATTCGTTATAGACCTGAAAGCCATAGACCTGGAATGCCACAACCGGTAAGGTGGGGGTATCACCGGCGGATGTCTTGAATGTCCAGTACTGGTTGACACGAAAAGGCAATTTGGGCAAAGGAAAAGGTGCCAAAGCTGCAGCGTGCTTTGCAAGGATGGGAATTGGCATAATCAATTCTTCAATATTCAGTTTTCCGGAAGGAGCCCCGTTCAGTTTGCCAAAAGGAACAACCTCTTTCCTGAGAAACTCACAGAACACAACATTGCGGGCCTTGCGGACTGCCTGTGCAAAGATGCGGTCATTTACCGGGTCACGTTCCTTGTCAAAGGTTACATCAAAGACTATGACCTCCGCTCCCTGCTTGAGTAAATTTTCTATAAGCCGGGCATGGAGCGCACGGGGCCATTCTGCAGGACGGTTCGGCAGGTTCAGCTTATCAGAGGATGCCTTGTCAATATTGACAACTATAACATCTGAAGGGGCATCCCTTTCCCCCCGCAGCTTAAAGAGCAGACCGAGCCCGATATTTTCTTCCAGTCCATGTCCAAAAGAGGTGAGACTCAGGACAATGCCCAGCAAACCCACAACAAATCCCAGAATAACCGATTTCAGCAATTTAGACATTTATATTTATTTTGTTGATCTGATAACCGCAAACCGCATTAGAAAAGAATTGATATGATATACTATATTTATTCAGATCGGTTTTTAGATATTCTGAAATAAATCCAGAATGACATATATGGCTACTTTTTCTGTTTGTGCAGCAAGTTTTAATACATGATGAAAAAAATTACGATTATCTTTAAGATGTAAGGTATCACATCGAATTTTTGATGTCAAGAAACTGTTATGATTACCTGACACGTTTGATACCCGGATCCAGCGATAAAAAGCCTCAAATATATCGCTTAAAACAACCGTTTATCTCCGGATGCGGGTCTATACAAATAAAAACCGCAGGTATAATCCATGATTTTAAAGGAAAAGGACAAAGTTCTTGTCGGGAAGTTTCTGAAGAAAATTCCTGCATTCGGAAATCTTTCAAATAAACGTGTGGAGCAGATAATAAATGACTTCACTATTTGCACTTTTCACGCAGGAGAGACGGTCTTCTATCAGACTGACAAGAGCTCTGATATGTACATAATTCTTGAGGGCAAGGTCAAAGTAACCTTGTTGAGCGAGGAGGGTGACGAATTTGTCCTGACAGACCTTAATCAAGGTGACTTTTTTGGAGAAATGAGCCTTATTGATGGAAATCCACGTTCTGCTTCGGTTATTGCAGAGGAGGATTCAACCTTTGCGGTTTTAGAGAGAAACAGGTTTCTTGATGCAATTAAAGAGGACCCTGAGATTGCAATCGATCTTCTCAAGTCTCTTGTGCAAAGACTGAGAAACGCAACCGAAAGGGAGGAAAGTCTTGCTTTTCTTGCCGTCCATCAAAGGTTGGTCAAATTGTTCATAAAGCTCATTAAAGATGAGGGGAAAAAGACAAAAAACGGCTTTTACCTTATCAAAAGACGAACCCATAAGGAAATCGCTGAAAGAATCGGGGCATCAAGGGAATCAATTTCAAAAGTTGTAAAAAAGCTTGTGTCTGGTAATCTGATAATTGAGAACGGAGATCTGTTTTTGTTATCCCCTGGTCTGTTTGAAGATATTGATGAACTTACAGATTAAACGCTCTTCTTTAATCCCGCTGAATTATTCCCCCGCCAAGCACCACATCACCACTGTAAAAAACGGCATTCTGTCCGGGGGCAGGGGCCCACTGTGGTTCGTCAAAGACCAGTTTTACCAGATCCCTTCCCTTTTCCATTAAGAGCACTGCAGCCTCATCCCTCATCATTGAGCGAATCTTTGCTGTAATCCTGTTAACAGGCGGTGCAATCCAGTTCAGATCCCCTACCTTCATCTCCCTTTTAAATGCCATCTCCCTTGACCCTACATGAATTGCATTGTTTTCAGGATCTATCTTTATCACATAGAGTGGTTCGGCAGCAGAGATATTAAGGCCCCGTCTCTGTCCCACGGTATAATTAAATAATCCCTTATGTGTTCCCAACACACTGCCGTCAGGTCCTATAATAGGGCCTGGTTTTACTGCCTCAGGAACGATGTTGCTGATAAAAGATGGATAGTCTCCTTCCGGGATAAAGCATATCTCCACACTCTCAGGCCTTTGCGCAGCAGGGAGTTTCAGTCCCCGTGCAATATCCCTCACACTCTCTTTTCTGTAAAGTCCCAGGGGAAAGAGAAGCCTGCTCAGGGTATCCTGATTCAGCACATAAAGAAAATACGTCTGGTCCTTGACGGGATCAACCCCTTTTTTCAGGAGACAGAGCCCATCAACCCTCTCCACCCCTGCGTAATGCCCTGTGGAAATAAATTCAGCGCCGATACTCTCAGCCTCTTTCAGAAGATAAGAAAACTTGATATGGAGATTACAGAGCACACAGGGATTTGGGGTTATTCCGTGCAGATAACCATCGACAAAGGGCTCTATGACCCTATCTATAAAATCCCCCCTGACATCAATCACCCTGTGAGTAATACCAAGGGCCTTTGCTGTCTCAGCCGCTCCCTTTATTGCCTCGAGGGAGCAACATGTCCTGAAGTCCGTCCTCTCACGGGCCTCCCACAGCATAAAACTTACCCCTGCCACTTCATGGCCCTGCTCTTTGAGTAAATACGCCGTTACAGAGGAATCCACACCTCCGCTCATTCCAACCACTACTTTTGCCATTCCTTTACCCTCTTTCCCGGCATATCCGGACAGATAATCAACATATTAACCTGGCAACTATTCAGAGAAACATATTTGTCAGCAAAACTAACCACTCAGCCAGTAAAAAAACCTATATTTATTGGCCAGGTTAATAATAACCCTCCCTTGGCAAACAGAAAGAAAATGTACCTTAAAATTAATGATACCATATCCCTTGTTTTCAATAGCCTGATACTGCACCGGAAGCTGACATACAAGGCCATCATATTTGAAAACCTTGTCAGTCTACCCCCCCTATTCTTGTCATCGGCTAAAGTGTGTGCTATGATTAAATCAGATAAAGCAATCATGGACAGCATATCAAGAAGTATACTCAGCCACAGTCAATGCCCTGTGTTGTTTTGGTAAAGATAAGCAAAAGGCAGATTGAGTGATTTTTAATCTTGTTATATTCCTGACCTGATAAATTGCTCAATTTTGGTGAAGGGGAACTTAAAGTCAGAAATGGAAGGTGAACGATGAGCATTAAAAAACTGGACATCGGGGACATCAGTAAAACAAAACGGCCAATCCTTGGCGATGAGGTTCCGGTTGAGGTATTCCGGCTGCTAAGAATAATCGGGATGTATAGCATCCTGGGTGAAGGTTCAGGTTATACCCTGTATCTTGCCGGGAAAGAACTCGGGGTTGAGCTTGACATAAAAACAGTCGAGGAGCTTGCCACACTCCTTAAGAAGCTGAAGATCGGCATTCTGATGGTTGTGGAATCATCTGACAATAAAATTGTTGTGAGAGTCGATGAATGCATAACCTGCGCCGGCCTTCCCGATATTGGCAAAATGATCTGCCATTTCGAAGGGGGAATTATTGCCGGAGCCCTGGAGAAGATACTGAAAAGACCCACAAAGGCCATTCAGACCAAGAGCCATACCTCAGGCTTTGACCATTGCGAATTTCATATCCATCTGTTATGAATATGACTGTCATGATTCCATGAAAGACCACGAAAAAAATAACAACCCGACAAGAAAAGACCGGGAAATCAATTTCCTGAAACTCGAGATCGAAGAAGTTAAAAAACTGTCAGCTATAAATGAAAAACTCTTGCTGACCAGCATCAGGGAACAGGAAAAACTCCTCAACGAACTCGCCAAAAGGTCAGATGTGATCCTGAAAAAAGGTTTGGAGATAAGGGAACTGAAGGCCTTTAACGAGATTATTGCGGTAGCAAGTAAACACCTCAGCATCAAGGACATCCTTACGTACAGCCTTCAAGTCATTATCAGCTCCCTTGAATCCCTGGAAAAGGCTGTGGGCAGGAAGGTGAGAATAAGCGGAGGCATATTCCTCATTGATGAAGCGACTGAAGAACTCGTGCATTTCACCTCTTGCGGGATTTCACCCGACGCCCTGGGCTGCAAGGGAAGGGTAGCCCTGGGTGAATGCATATGCGGCATAGCTGCCCAATCCGGGAAAGTCGATATTATCCCTTACTGCAAGGCTGAGCTGCATGACAAAAGGTTGCCCCCAACCTGTATGGAGGAGGACCATGCCCATGTCAGCATTCCCCTGAAGTCGGGGAACAAGGTTTTAGGTCTCATTTATCTGTATTTTGTACCCCCGGGGTACCTGCATCCGGCCTCGGATGCCAACATCTTCTCGTCAATCGGGAACTATCTCGGACTGCGCATCGAAAAAGCCAGACTGTATGAAAAGGTGCAGGAACTTGCCACTCTTGACGGCCTTACCGGACTATACAACTACAGGGAATTCCACCACAGCCTTGAACATGAATTCCAAAGGGCAAAACGATACACAAAAACACTTTCTCTCCTCATGACGGATATCGATCACTTCAAACGCTTCAATGATACCTACGGTCACATGTCAGGGGATGAAGCCCTGAGAACCATTGGAAGACTTATCATCAACCTTGTCCGTAATGTAGATATACCTGCCAGATACGGGGGTGAGGAATTTGCTGTAATTCTTCCTGATACGCCATTGAAACAGGCTGAATTGGTGGCGGAAAGACTGCGCTCTTCGGTGGCAGGCCACTACTTCTCCATAGGGGGGAAAACCGTCTCGCTTACCATAAGCGTAGGTCTCGCCTCCTTTCCTAAAGACGCTGACACAAAGGACGGATTGATAGAAGCAGCGGATCGAGCCCTCTATTGCGCAAAAAATGGGGGCCGCAACAGGGTGTACAGGTTTATGAGAGGGAAAAAACCGTGTAGCAGGGTTACAATCCCGGGGGTAGATAAATTATGACCGGGGAGGACCTTCATGCTCTTCAATCTCATTGCGGTAATTCGTATGAATGGTGCGCAGTCCGAATACTTTACGGACATCTTCCAGCACAAGATAGAGAGAAGGGATAAGCAGCAGGGTAATCCCCGTAGCAAAGAGGATCCCAAAGGCAAGGCTGATGGCCATGGGAATAAGGAACTGGGCCTGCACGCTCGTCTCCATTATCATGGGTGTCAGTCCGAAGAAGGTTGTTAAAGACGTCAGCAGGATTGGCCGGAATCGACGCTTACTGCCGTCAACCACGGCCTGAAAGAGTTCAACGCCTTCCTGCCGGTTCCTGTTCACCTTATCGATCAAAAGGAGTGAATCATTGACAACCACCCCGGAAAGGGCAACGATCCCAAAGATGCTGAGGATGCTCAGATTGAAGCCCATTATCAGGTGCCCGGCAACAGCACCCACCATACCAAAAGGAATAGCTGCCATTATCAGCAGGGGCTGGCTGTAACTCTTGAAAGGAATGGCAAGCAAGGCATACATGCCGAGCAGGGCAAGCATAAACCCCTGCACCATACTCCCCATGGATTCCATTCGCTCCTTTTCCTCTCCTCCCATATCAAAAGTCAGGCCCGGGTAATCATTGGCCAGCCTACTGAGAATGCCCTGTTTGAGGTCAAAAAGTATCTCCTCGGCATTGGCTACCTTATCATCCACGCTTGCCGTGACATTGATCACACGTTTCCTGTCTGTCCGGTTGATCTCACTGAACCCCCGTCCCTCCGTAATATAGGCTGCCCTGGTCAAAGGAAGCTCCCCTCCATCCGGAGTCCGGATCCTCATTGACTTCAGGTCCCAAAGGCTCTTTCGATCCTCTTCAGGGTACCGGACAACGACCTTGACCTCATTGCGCCCCCGCTGGAATCTCAGGGCCTCGGCTCCGTAAAAGGCTCCCCGGACCTGCCGGCCCAGGTCCTCCTCCGTAACCCCGAGGGTCCTGGCCTCAGGCGTAAGGCGAAGTTTGAGTTCCCGTTTCCCCTTGAAATAATTGTCACTTATATCTCCGACACCGGGGTATTGGGCCAGGGCCTCTTTAATTCGTTCCGAGGCAAGGTCAAGGACACCAAAATCCTCATGGGCAAGCTGTATGTCTATATTGGCGCCCATTCGAACCATATTAGACGTAAATACAATCGATTCCACCCCCGGGACCTCACCCACCCCGGAGCGCCACCGGTTTGCAATCTCCACTGCCGGAATGCCCCGCTCCTCACTCTGCTTCAAAAAGAGGGCCATGTCAGAGAGATGAGTCCTGGAATCAACACTAGACCCCACATTTCCTGCCTCAATCATGGTACCTCCCACCACGGCATAGACATCCCGCAGGATGGAGTCGCCCGTGGAACGTTCCTTATCATATTCAGCCACCACTTGCATGGCCTTGTCTTCAAGGAGTTTTTGCACCCTCGCCGTTTCCTCTATGGGTGTTCCGGGCGGCATCTTCAATGAGGCGGTAATCACATCACCGTCCACAACAGGCATGAAATGAAACTTCAATATCCCCCCTTTGACAATTCCCACGGTTAACAACAGGACGGCAATACCTGCCGCTACAGTGGTATAACGGTTTCTCAGACAGAGACTCAGGAATCGCCGGTATGGACCGGCTATAAACATGTCAAGTTTTTTACCAAACCCGGTACGGACCCGGTCGATAGCACCGATAAAGCCATGCGATACAGGACGGGGTCCTCCCATGGCCAGATGGGCCGGCAACACAAAAAGGGATTCTATAAGTGACAAAAGCAGCAGTGAGATCACCACCAGCGGTATAACCCTGATAAACTTGCCCATCATTCCGCTGACAAAGACCAGGGGGAGAAAAGCCACCACAGTGGTCAGTACCGAGACCGTAACCGGAACAGCCACTTCAAGGACACCGTCTATCGCTGCCTGAAGATACGGCTTGCCCTTCTGACGGTGATCATAGATGTTTTCTCCTACTATGATGGCATCATCCACCAGGATCCCCAGTGCCAGAATAAAGGCAAACAGGGATATCATGTTTATGGATACGTCCAGGTACGGAAACAGGAGCATAGCTCCGAGAAAGGATATGGGAATGCCAAGCATGACCCACAGGGCCAGTCGGATCTCAAGGAAGAGCCCGAGAATAATAATCACCAAAGTCAGACCGAAGAAGGCATTTTTTTCCAGCAGATTCATGCGACTGTGAAGGAGTTCCGAGGTGTCGTTCCAGGTGGCAATCTTCAATGAATCGGGCAGGGAGTCTTTCTTCTGCTCTACATATTTCTTTACAACCTCGGAGATCCTGATCGGTTTCTGCTCCCCTACCCGGAAGACCTTCACCATGGCTGCCGCTTTACCGTCAAACCTGGCAAACATACCGGTCTCGGCAAAAGCATCTTTAACTTCTGCTATATCTCCAAGTCTTACCCTGGTACCGTCCGGTCTCGCGAGCACGGTTATATCGGAATATTCAGGCCCAAAATGCCGGCGGCCCTTTGTGCGCAGAAGGATTTCAGAGCCCCGGGTTTTGACGGTACCTCCCGGCAGGTCAACGGAAGCCCGCCTTATCTGTTGAGCCACCTGCCCCATGGTCAGGTTGTAACGTCGAAGCTTCTCTTCCGGTATCTCAACAGCAATCTCGTAGGGCCGCACACCACTGAGTTCAACCTGCGTAATCTCCGGATGGGCAAGCAGTTCATCACGAATGGTCTCAGCCTGATCCCTCAGTGCCCTGTCCGAGGCATCACCATAAACCACAACTGAAATCACCTCAAAACGGTTAAGGAGCTTGGTAATCACGGGTTTCTCGGCATCCACAGGAAAGGTGATAATCCGGTCCACCTCGCTCTTTATCTCCTGGAGCTTCAGGTCAGGGTCTTCCCCGGGCAAAAGCTCGGCCCTGACCGTACCAACACCCTCCTTGGCCACAGACCTGAGCTCCTTGATCCCCTCCACACCTGAAAGGTTTTCTTCAATCTGAAGGAGTATCCCTTCTTCCACCTCCTCAGGTCCGGCACCGGGGTAAGCCACGGTAACCTGAATCGTGTCCAGGCTGATCTCCGGAAAGACCTCCTGTTTGATCGAAGAGATCCTGATCAGACCACCGGCCACCAGAATTATCATGAGCAGGTTGGCGGCCACATGGTTACGGGCCATCCATTTAACTGCACCTCTCATCGTCCTGCCCCCTGATCCAGGAACCGCAGTTTCATGCCCTCAGCTGCTCCTGAAATGGCCGTGAGGACCAGGCGTTCACCCTCCTTCAGGCCATCCCTGACCAACAGGGTCTCCTGCTCCCGCCGCACCACAGTCACCGGCCGGATATTGAGTCTGTTCTCTCCGTTCACAACCCAGACAGTATTATTCTCGCGAAGGGCACTCGCCGGGATGGGAAATACACCGGTCAGTATGTCACCGTAGAATGTGACTTCCACAAACATGCCCATCTCCAGATCAGGCTCATTATTATTTCTCCGGGTTTTCAGGTAATAGGGATCGTCCACAGCCACCACGACCCGCGCCATACGCCCTTTGGGGTCAACCTCCCCCAGTGAACGGACCACCCGGCCTTGCCGGTTAAAGGATTTTTTCCCAAAAGATTCTTTGCCAACGGTAATTATTACCTTAGCAGGAGAACCTTTATCTTGAGACCCCTGACGAGGGACACGCAACCATTGCAATTCCTCCAGGGAAAGGGGAACAACGACCTCAGCCGTTTCAGTCCCGGCCACCACAGCAACACTGCTGCCGGCACGCACATACTGTCCTGCTTCAACCCCTTCAGAGCGAACCCGGCAATCAAAAGGCGCATATATGCGGATACGTTGCAGATCAAGTTCAGCCTGCTTCAAAGCAGCCCCGGCCGCTGCCACATCAGCCCGGGCCTTCTTTATCTGAGGCTCATAGAGTACCAGGGGGTTGGGTTTTTCGTTCTTATCCATTGCCAGTCCTTCCCATTCCCGGCGGGCGATCAGGGCACTGCTTTTCACTTTGGCAAGATCGAGTTCGGCCTGAGCCAGGACAGCCCGGACACGGACTAAAGCCAACCGGTAGTCAACAGCCTCTATCTCAAAGAGAAGATCGCCCCTGGGGAAAAAACCTCCGGCAATAAACGAAGGGGCAATATACGTAATCCGGCCACTCACCCGGGGAGTGATACTTGCCTCCCTCCGGGCCTGCACCGTGCCCGTTCCAATGACCTGAACCTGATAGTCTTTTCTGCTGACCGTCAGGACTTCAACCAGGGCTCCGGGATTACTCCTGGCCTCCTTTTGCGGGGCGGGGCGGGACAGTACCAGCAGCCGCATGACAACAAAGCCTGCTATCAGTATAATAACCGGTATGACTATCCTGAACAGTCTGCTCCTGGAACTCATGGGCCCCCTCCTTTGTGATTGTTGACGGTCAAGCGGTTTTGTATTTCGTGCTCCATCCATTCCCCTCCGAGTGCCCTTGCCAGGGTTATACGGTCGGAGATAAGCCGGCGGCGGGCCGTCAGGAGTTGACTTTGCGTATCAAAATAAAGTGTCTGTGCAATCAGTACCGGAAGATATCCGGAAAGACCCTGAAGATAGCGCTCACGTGAAAGGCGCAGTGCGACCCCGGCGGCATCGGCCTGCTCCTGTAACTGCATAATACGCTCTTCAGAAGTACGGTTTTTTACAAGGGCATCCTCCACTTCCTGAAAGGCGTTTAAGACAGCCTTGCGGTAAAGGGCAAGGTTTTCACGGAACACGGCCCTTGAACGATCCACCTCCGCGCTGCGCCTGCCACCATCCAGTAATGGCTGTGACAGGTTTATAAGGACCTTCCAGAAATTCCCGATAATGTCACCTGTACTGAAAACAAAGCTTGATGTACCGTAACTGCCAAGCAGGTTAAAAGAGGGAAAACGCCCGGCGATAGCCACCGCTACCCTGGCGTCACTCGCCTTGAGGCGTAAAAAGGCTGCCCGGACATCAGGACGCCGTGAAAGAAGCTCCGAGGGGAGCCCCGAGGGGAAGGTAGCAGGAGTCTCAGGCAATTTAATCAGATCACCGATTGTTTTATTGTCGGGATAATGTCCCAGGGCAACGGAGAGGGCGTGCTCCGTCACCCTCAGCGCAGACTCGGAAACGGCTCTCCGGACCTTGACTCCTGACAGGTTCTGCCGGGCCTGGTAAACATCAAGTGCGGGTACCAGCCCCTCCCGGTAACGCTGCTCTACCAGCGACAGGATATCCGTATAGGAGTTAATGATCTGTTCAGTCAATTTCATCTGGGCACGCTGCTCTGCCGCCAGATAGTAAAGGTCGGCAATCCGGGCGGAAAGGCTGATATAGAGGGTCTTGATCTCTTCGCGAATTGCCTCCATATCAAGGCCGGTCGCCATAGTGCGGGATTTGAGTTTTTGCCAGAGGTCCAACTCAAAGCCTGCAGCCAGGGATAAAAGGTAACTGTTGCCGGCGTTATTGCCGAAAAAGCTTGGCGTATTCTCCCTGCTCCACTCCCCTTGAAGGTCAACAGAGGGCTTCCGGGCAGCCATGGTGCTACGGTATATGGCCCGGCTCTGCTCAAAACGCTCATACGCCTGCACCAGGTCGAGGTTGCCGGAAAAGGCCTCCTCCATAAGGACATTCAGGCCCGGATCCTCAAAGACTGCCCACCACCGCTCTACCGGAACACCCGATACATTTTGTTCGGTAAATGATGCCGGAACAGGGACCGGGGGCTCTATAGGCTGAGGGCTGTGTACGGCACAACCGGCTAACAGCATTAAAAAAATAAAAAGAGAGATCTCTATACCCCTCACCTTCATGGTCTCTCCATACCTGTTGTAACAAAGTCAAGGAGCATGGCTGTCAGTGACTCCACATCATTTACGGGTGTGACTCCATCGGGTAAGGAATAACTTTTCCCTGCCATACAGATAGCGTGCCCCATGGCCCCAATGGCAAACTGGAGCCGCCAGAAGAGAATATCCGGGGAAAGCTCCGGCAATGCCTCGCGCAGGATGTCAAAGAGCAGATGAAACAACGGCGCAATATGGCGTATAAAGACGTCTCTTACCGTATCGTTGGGATCGGACATGGCCCGCCCCACCAGGGTTATGAAGTCTTCCGCTCCGGTTCCGGATTTAGGAAAGGCAAGTGTTGGCTCAATAAAGGCCCTCAAGGACTCTTCCACACCAGGGAGGCTCCCTTCCTGCCGTGCCGTTTCACGAACTATTTCAAGATTATCCCGGCGGACCTTGTTCAACGGCACGAGACGTCGCTGAAAAACCGCATCAAGGAGTGCCTCCTTGGAACCAAAATGATAATTAACAGCCGCCAGGTTCACCCCTGCCCGGTCGGTAATGGCCCTGAGGGAGGTATTGTGGAATCCTTTCCGGGCAAATAGGTATTCTGAAGAATCGAGGATTCTTTCTTTAGTGTCGGATAGACTCATGATTCCTGCCAGACTATCATACGTTTAATTAAAACATATGTTTGAAAAAAAATCAAGGGCAACCAGGGCTCAAATAGTTCGGAGTAAAAAACAGAGCTGAGTCGAGTTACTTAACTGTTGATTATAAATGAGCATTGATAGCAAAGGCCGCTATAGGAATGCCGGTTGCCGGCACCCCTCGCTCAGATCCCAGCGTGCGCTACTAACGCACCGGGCTCTTGTCTAATGAGAATCATCCCCAGGTTCCGGTCAAAGAACGTCTCCACGTGCTCAGGGTCTCCAACTGCACAAGGTCTACCGCACGCTCGCCTTTTGCGCGTACGGCAATAATGATCTATGAATGCTTAAACAATTGCTGTCGATCTTGTGTCATAAAAACATTGCAAGATTTATGAGAAGAAGAGTTTAAGGCAGCAAATTCATAGTCTTATGCAACCGCTATAGTCCGGTAAATGTTATAATATAAAAACATACCAGCAGGAGGAGGAATTAAAATAACAAAGGAAATAGCGGAAACCAATCTCAATAAAAAAAAAGGACCCTCCCTGACTGAGGGTCACATGGCCATATTCGGAGGCACATTTAATCCAATCCACTTTGGCCACCTGAGGGCGGCGGAAGAGGTCAGGGAAGCCCTCGGACTGAGTAAAGTCATGTTTATCCCCTCCTGTGTTCCTCCGCTCAAGTCCGGAGACCTTGCTGAAGTCCACTGCAGACTCGATATGGTCAGACTTGCTATTAAGGATAATCCGTATTTCGATCTCTCGGATATGGAGTGCCGCAGGGGTGAAAGGTCATTCACAGTCAGGACCCTTGAGGAGTTAAAGGAACAACACCCCTTGATAGAGCCTCTCTTTATCCTTGGGGTTGATGCATTTCTGGACATCCCAAACTGGTATAAACCCGAAAGACTCATTCAGCTCTGTGATTTTATAGTGGTTAACAGGCCGCCTTACAGTATAGATGAGATTCTGAGGTCCCCCTTTCTTAAAAACGAAGGGATTCGTCTGTCAAGGGAGAGGCAGGCACTGTTTAGCCTGAAGAGTGGCCGGAAGGTGATATCCATAAACTGTACTTCCATCGGGATATCCGCCTCTGATATCAGAGAGCGGTTAAAAAAAGGGATGAGCATAAAATATCTATTGCCTGAATCAGTGGAATCCTATATAATTTCTAATAAGCTTTACAATAATCTGCAGAGTGAAAGGTGGTGATTACTTTAAAAAGCATTGAAAAGGCAAGATTGGCAGTCAAGGCAGCCCTGGATAAAAAGGCAAAAAATGTTTTAATGCTGGAGCTGAAGGACCTATCCATCATGTCGGATTATTTTGTGATATGCTCTGGAGAGAGCACTACCCATGTGAGGTCTATAGTTGATAATATTGAAAAGGAATTCCGGCTGAAGAAGATAAAACCCTCCGGAATCGAGGGGCATAAACTGAACCAGTGGGTATTGATGGACTACAGTGACGTGATAGTCCATGTATTTGAAGAGGAGACAAGGGCTTTTTATGAACTTGAAAAGCTCTGGCTTGATGCCCCGAGAATAGATATTGAAGAAGAAAATCTGCAGGGCCATGGCAACTATTAAAGAAAAGAGGTATTATCACTGATGGGAAAACTTATCACGCTTATATTTATCCTGTTTCTTGGACTTATAGCATACTTTGCCGTTCTCAACCGTGAAACCGTAACGGTACTGGTTACAAATAACCTTGCCTACGAGATACCAAAGATAGCCCTCGTCCTCATCTCTGCCACGGCCGGTGCACTGCTTATGTTAATTATCTATACCATAAGGGATACACGGAGGCTGATAGATAACATACAGGCACAGAAACGTCAGAAGAAACAGGAAAAGGTTCAGGCCCTCTATTCACGGTCACTTGGTGCCATCTATGCAGGCAAGACAGAGGTTGCAACAGATGCCCTGAAGGACATACTCAAGGAAGACCCCATGAATGTGCAGGCGCTTCTGAGACTCGGAGAGCTTGCCCTTAAGGAAAAAGACAATAAGCAGGCCCTTGATTATTTCAAGAGGGCACTGTCGTCAGACCCCGAAAATGTCGAGACACTCCTCAGCCTCGTTAAAGTCAAGGAGTTGATGGATGAACATGAAGAGGCGCTCACCTATATTGACGAGATACTTGAGAACGACCCGCAAAATATCACCGCACTTTACAGGAAGCGGGAGATACTCGAACGTCTCGCACGGTGGGATGACCTTATATACCTTCAGAAGGGTATTATTAAGCAATCCAACGACGAAAATGAGCAGCAGATGCTGGTTGGCTATAAATATGAATACGGACGAGAGAGCCTTGAGGCAGGAGAGCTTGAGAAGGCGAAGAAGGCCTTCAGGAATGTAATAAAGCTTGACAAGGATTTTATCCCTGCCCATCTTGGTCTTGCAGAGGTAATGGTCCAGGAGGAGAACACGGAAGAAGCCATAAATTATCTTGAAAAGACTTACCGGCAATATAAATTTATGATTGTACTTGCCCGGCTTGAAGACCTGCTGCTCAATATAGGGGAACCGTCCCGACTGATAAGACTTTATAAGGACAGCCTTGCGGAAAAGCCCTCCGACAATGTCCTGAAGTTCTTCCTTGCCAAGCTTTATTACAGGCTTGAGATGCTTGATGATGCCCTTGAGATTATCCAGGGAATAGAAAACCCTGCAGCATTTCCCGAGATAGCAAAGATCAAGGGCGGGATATACCTGAAGAGGGGTCAGGCAGAAAAGGCCGTAGAGGAATTCGGGTCAGCCCTGAATCTGAAGATGACGCTCAGGATACCTTACTGCTGCCTGAAGTGCGGCCATACCTTTGAGCAGTGGACCGGCAGATGCTCATCCTGCGGCAGGTGGAACACATATTATTTTAACATCCATAAGACCTGCAGGGCTACAGATGCAGAGCGGGAATAAAGAAACCGGGGGGCATCCACGTACAGAGAGATTCAGGCCCGGCAGGGTGGTTCTTGATACAAGCCTCTTTGTAAACCCCGATGCAAGAAAATACTTTGGCGATACACCGACTGAAGCCCTCGAGGGCTTTCTCTTCCTGGCAGCCCAGGTCCCGATACTTGAGTTCTATATGCCCCCTTCCATCTTCAGGGAACTCCTGAATTTTATACATAAGGACAAACTCTCAGGAGATCTGCTTGTGGTCCTGCATCAGAAACCACCAAATAAACACGAGTTGACCTGCCCGGCCTTTCTGCTTTATGAGCTGATTGAGGAGATAAGAGAGCGGATTAATAAAGGCCTGAGGGTTGCGGAATCAGCAGTCAGGGGAGTAAACAGTAAGGGGGAAAAGGTGATCATTCAGGAACTGAGAAGAAAGTACAGGGAGGCACTGAGAGAGGGGATAATTGACTCAAAAGAGGATGTAGACCTCCTTCTCCTTGCAAGGGAATTGGATGCCTTGCTCGTTACAGCAGATCAGGGGGTGATTAAATGGGCGGAAAAGCTTGGTATTAAATGGCTCTTTCCTGAAAAATTCCGTGACTACCTGCTGAGCTCCATTACAAAAGCCCGGCTCCTCTCCTCAGGAAATCCTTAACAAATTCCACCTCATCCTCCCTGCTCCTGATCCTTCCCCTCAGCCTTTCCTTCAGTATTGCGTTAAAGATCCTTGAGTAAACAGGTCCGGGCTCGATACCCATTGACATAAGGTCTCTTCCCCTGAGTACCGGCCTCACCTTTCTCAGCTCAAGCAGATACCTTGAGATGGCCTTCTGTATCCCCCGGTCCCCTGAAGCAGCCATTGTATAGAGCAGGGTTTCAAGGGAGATGGGTTTGAGGGTACGGTAAATCTTTACCGGATCCTTAGTCCTCAGCTCCTTCATAACCTGCCGGGCCTTTTCCATCTCATCAAGGATTATCGTCATATCCCTTATGGGGGTTAAAAGCCTCTGAAGTGCTGCCTTCTGCTGTGCTAAACCGAGGCCGGTAAGGAGCCCCATTATATATACCCTTGAACGGTCTATCTCCTCCTCAAGGAAGAGGAGGTCAAACCATGTAAGACTCTCATGCACTGCTTCAAGTGTCTCTTCAAGGGATTCGGCAAACTTGAGCTCAGGGTGGATAACCTGCAAAAGGCCATATCCGGCAAGACTTTTCAGCGCCCTCACCGGATCGATCTCCTTAAAGGTAAGGACAAGTTCATCATAAATCCTCGTACCTGAGACACGTTCAAACAGGTTCAGTCTGAGGGCTGATTTTATGAGGTTTTCAGTATGCTTGTTAATCCTGAACCCAAACCTCTCTGCAAACCTGACAGCCCTGAAGGCACGTGTAGGGTCCTCTACAAAACTCAGGTTATGCAAAACCCTCACGGTCTTCTCCCTCAGGTCCCGCTGGGCTCCAAAATAATCAATTAATTGCCCGAAATCCCCGGCATTGAGTTTTACTGCAATAGCATTTATCGTAAAATCCCTCCTGTAAAGGTCTTTCTTGATTGAAGAGGTCTCCACCTTTGGAAGCATGGCAGGGGCCTCGTAATACTCCGTCCTTGAAGTGGCAATATCCACTGTAAAATCAGGTGTCGGCATCTTCAGTCCGGCCTTTTCGGTAAATCTGATCTTTGCCGTATTGAACCTCTTGTGGGTAATGAGCTTGACCCCCCGGATCCGCCCGGCAAGTCTCCCGGCAAACTCGATTCCATCACCCTCAACAACAATATCGATATCAAGGTTTTTTTCGCCCATCAGGAGGTCCCTTACCGAACCGCCGACAAGATATACGTTATAGCCAAGCCTGTCTGCCACCTCACCGGCAATCCTGAGTAAGGCCACTACCTCGTTGGGAAAGCGTTCAACAATTAATTTGGCTATATTCTTTCCCATGGCGGGTTTCTCTGTCAGGCCTTCCTCGTGTATCCTGCTCCTGCGGAGTGTCTCCTCGTAGAGGTCCCTGAGAAGGTCCGTCCTTGTGATGGCCCCGACTACCCTGCCGCTGTCAATAACGGGCATAAAACGCTGATTCTGCTCTATCATCACGGACTCCACTTCCGTTACAGGGGCCTCGGGATATGTTACTCCTGCATCAGTCGTGGCAAACTCATATGCCCGGCTGCGACCGAACCCGTGAAACAACGCCTTTTCCACTATCTCCCTTGAGAGAAGCCCGTAATATTTATCCCCCTTCAGTACAGGCAGGACATTAACCCCGTATCTGGTCATAATAGACTCTGCCTTTTTTATGGTGGTCTTCCACTGGATCGATATAACAGGGGCGGTCATTATGTCCTTTGCCTGCCTCTGGGGTTTAACGGTCTCCTTTATTTTCCTGACCAGTCTCTCTTCAATCACCTCAAGGGGTTCGTCCTTAAGAGTCGCAGATGCCGCAACCGGATGCCCGCCACCTCCAAACTCACCAAGCACCCCTGCCACATCAAGTTCAGGCACACGGCTCCTGCCGACCATCACCACCTTGCCTTCCATTGCAAGGAGCATAATCAGGGCATCAACATGCTCCATGTCCATAATCCTGTGGGCAAGATGTGCTACATCACCAAAGTACTCCTCCCTCGACGCCTTTACGATCCGTATCCGTATACCGTAGAGGAGCAGGTCCCTGGATGAGGCCACCAGTTCGTTCAGGAGTTTAAGCTCCGCCTTGCTTAACTCTGCCTTTATATATTCAGACACTATATTGAGATTTGCACCATTCCTGAGGAGATAGGCCACTGCAAGGAGGTCCCTCTCCGTTGTGGAGGAAAATCTCAGTGAACCGGTCTCTTCGTAGATGCCGAGGCAGAGAACGGTTGCATCCATTGGAGTAATGGGAATCTTCTGCTCTTTCAACATTTCTGTAAAGATAGTTGCAGTGGCGCCTGCATCCTCGATGACCTCAAGTTCGCCCCTGAGATCATCTTCTGTGACGGGATGGTGATCATAGATATGGATTCTTACCTTTCCGGAGAGTGCAAGTTCACTGAACGGACCGAGTCTGTGGGGGTTCTTGGTATCTACAAGGATGAGACGAGTTACACTCTGAAGGTCTATCTCTCTGACTTTTCTGATCTCAAGCGGTTCAAAAGTCCGGAGAAACTCTCTGACCTTCCTCTCCTGCGAGCCCGGGAAGACAGGAATTGCCTCGTGATAGATCTTTTTTGCGCCGAGCATGGAGGAAAGACAGTCAAAATCTGCATTAACATGGCAGACGATCAGGTCCATAAAGATAGGATAACCTATCCGTCTGCCTTTTTTCTGAATTTCCTGCTTACCGCTATCCTGTCCCGTCCACTCGATTTTGCATCGAATAATGCGGTGTCGGCAAGGGTTATGAGGTCATCGTGGGTATGAACATCATGTACAGGCCAGCAGGATATACCGAGGCTTGAGGTAATTCTTTCCTTTCCGATTCCCTTGAATTTGTGCTCCCTGATAAAAGTCCTCAGCCTCCCGGCCTCTTTCTCTGCACCGTCAAGTGGTGTCTGGGGAAGCAAAATAATGAACTCCTCGCCTCCATAACGGGCAAAGACGTCGCTCTTTCGAACATGTCTCCTTACGACTTGAGCAAACTCCCTCAGCACCATGTCACCCATCCGGTGACCATAAGTATCGTTTATCTTCTTGAAATGATCGATATCAAGCATTATGCAGGAAATGGGATCTTCGTAACGCTCGGCCCGGCTGAATTCCTCTTCCAGCCGGTGATAAAAGTATCTGATGTTATATACACCTGTAAGGTAGTCTGTTATGGCAAGTCTCTCAAGCCTTGCCTTTTCATTCTCAAGCTTTTCAAAGAGAAAGGCATTATAGAGGACATTGGCGGATATATTTGCAATTGCATTGCAGAGGTTAATCTCCCTTTTGGTAAAAGCTGACCTGACCCTTGATGTCCTCAAAAAAAGTGTTCCTATAATCTCATCCCTGTAAATAATCGGTATTACGACTATCGAACGTATACCCAGGGGAGCAATGGCAGACCTCACGGATTTCATAATCGAGTCTTCCATTGCATCCTGTATCACTATGGGTTTTCTAGATATCAAGGCCTTTTTTATCTCTGGATATTTTTTCAGATCAAGCTTTATATCAGATATATGCGGATCCTCAAAAGAAGATACCACATGGGCATACCTCTTCTCACCAAAACCGATGCTGATTACCGAACAACGGGAGACCTCTATCATCTCGCTCAATTTCTTGACAACAAAATAAAGCACCTCCCCGGGGTCAAGGGTGGAGGAGATAAGATAGGAAAGTTCTACAATTGCCTCAAGGTCTCTTTTTTCAGCATAGAGCCTTTCAAACCAGCTCCTCTTTTCAAGGGCCGTCTTGAGCTTCACATCAAGGTCATCCTCGTAAAAGGGCCTCATAAGATAATAATCTATCTTATAGTGCAGCACCCCTTTGAGGCATTTAGGAATGTTACCCGATATAAGTGCAACTGTCGGAATCTTAAGCTCCTTCACCTGAATATCTTTGGTCCCATTTGGAAAACCAACAATAAGGGCGTCAGGGGCTTTTGACTCAATCTTCTCGTAAAGTTCACCTGCAGAATCAAGGAAAAGAGGCTTCAGTCCTTTTCTCTTGAGGAAAAAACCCTTGAGAAATTTCAGACTCTCGGGGTCCTTTTCATATACCAGTATGTTAATTACCTTTTTCCGGGACATTCTTTGACAAGTATAGCAAAAAAGAGTCTTTTCATTCATCTTTCATTATCACTTCCCTGCTTGCCAAGCCATTCCCGGTTATTACGGTTTTTTTAAAGACGCCCACCTGTTTTACAACTATCTCAAAATCTTTCAGGTTAAGTGTATTTATACTGCCCCTTGGCTTTTCTTATTATTTGAAGAATGGTTGGCTCATTTTTATTGCTCTCTTTTAATGGGCGATCCCGGATGTTCCTTCCTGCTGAATGGAATGTTACGAATTTATCAATCCATGATTTTTTAACTCTAAAACCCACACCTTCAAATGATTCCGAATATTCTTCTGCGGTATTCAGGAAAAGCCACTGTGGGGTAAAACTTACAAAGATACCTTAATTATTGGTTCGTTTCTTTTTACCACCCTATAGCAGATTCCTGAACTACGGAATCTTTTTCGTATTTTGATAGTATTTCAGTAAAGTCTGCCACCATCGTAATTTCCTTTTTGGGACGAACGCTGAGCTCAGCGGCGCATTTTTTGCATCTGCTGGAGCGCCTTGTTAGCCATGAGGTCATGTAACCCACCTGATACATATTTATGAAGCACACTCGATACCAGGAATGCCTTCTTCAAGTGCACGCCTCTGAAGCGATTCAAGGTCACGACTTGATATCCTGATATTAATACGTTTATCTTTTTTAAATGTTTCATCTGCAGCTTAGAAGCATATGCAACTCTAATTGATTATTTTGCAATTCACGGCGAAGGCAAAAAAAGGGCCTATAAATAAGGAGAGTGTCTTTAAATTGTTATTGTGAATGCCTTCTTCTAACCTCTTTTGAAATTGCAGTATGGTCTGATATTACGTAGCATATTCCGGAAAATGTGACTTAATGAAATATTTACCTAATCTTTAATGAGGGAATTTAACCGGGCTATCTGCCGTCCCTGAAGGGGGTTGTTAGAAATTAATCTGCTTCAAATTCTTCTTTAGGTATCCCTGATTGTCTGATGATGGACATCAGTGTGCCTCTTTTTATCTCCTTATGATCAGGAACTGGAACAGTTACAGTGCTTTCCCTTGATTTCCTCAGGAGAGGCATGTTCAAAAAACAGAGTTACTGCCTCTTCTAAATTCTTCTTTGCCTCTTCGATGGTGTCCCCCTGACTTGCTATGTCAAGTTCAGGACATAGAGCCACAAACATGTCATCTTCTTTTTGAATTATTGCTGTAAATTTATGTTTCATATTCAAATATTAACTTAAAAGGTTATTTTCAGGCAACTATAAGAATACGGCATTATCCGGATTTTTGCAATACGAGACCCTGAAATAAATTCAGGGTGACAAATTAAAGCTTCCGCTAAGAACCTGTCAACAAAGGGAACCAAAAAGCCAGCCGTTTTTTTTAATCTGAAATGGCCCTGTGACCTTAAAATCGCATTTTTCACCTCTGAATCAATATAATTCTTACATGCTCGAAGAATTCATACGCAATCTTAAAGAGGACAGGACCCTGGGCCTGCAGGTGACCACTCACAGATATATCCCGCCTGAAAAACCACGATACCGTGACCTTGAGCTCGACGAGAGGCTCCGGGGGCTGCTGACTTCAAGGGGGATCAGCCGTTTCTGGTCCCATCAGGTTGAGGGCATAGAAATCGTCAGAAAGGGTGAGAACGTTGTGGTGATGACACCCACTGCAAGCGGCAAGAGCCTTATTTACAATATACCTGTTGTCGAAACCATCCTCAGGGATCCTCGGGCAAGGGCGCTTTATTTCTTTCCCCTGAAGGGGCTTGAGCAGGATCAGGTGAACAATCTGAACGAGCTGCTGCAGCCCCTCGGCATTGGCGATAGCAGCGGTTCAAAACGTCCGCTGTCCCCTGCTGAGGTATATGACGGCGATACAACTGCGTACAGGAGAAAGAAGATAAGGGAAAAACTTCCGAATGTAATATTTACAAACCCCGATATGCTTCACTTTGCAATCAATGCCTATCATCCGAAATGGGAAGAGCTTTTCAGGAACCTCCGCTATGTTGTCATCGACGAGATACATGCATACAGGGGTGTTTTTGGCTCCAATGTTGCCCAGGTACTGCGGAGACTCCGACGCATATGCCTGAGGTGGGGATCGAACCCGCAGTTTATCGCAAGCTCGGCAACCATTGCAAACCCCGCAGACCTTGCAGAAAGCCTGGTGGGGCTGCCCTTTAAAGCGGTTACAGAGAGCGGTGCCCCCCAGGGAGGCAGGCATTTCCTCTTTATAAATCCCATAGAGAGCGCCTATACGGTTGCAATGAGGCTGTTTGTGGAATCCCTCAGGGCCGGGCTCAAGACCATAGTCTTTACCAAGGCAAGGAAGATTACAGAGCTGATCTATACCTGGGCTGTAAAGAGGGCTCCGGAGCTGGCCGGCAGGATCAGCCCCTACAGGGCGGGCTTTCTCCCAAAGGAAAGGCGGGAGATTGAGCGGAGGCTTTTTGAAGGAGAACTCTCCGGGGTGGTATCCACAAGCGCCCTTGAGCTTGGTGTTGATATAGGCGGGCTTGATTGCTGTATACTTGCCGGGTATCCGGGCTCGATCTCAAGCACCTATCAGAGGGCAGGCAGGGTGGGAAGGCACGGCGAGGAGTCCCTTGTAATAATGATTGCCATCCAGGACGCCCTGGACCAGTATTTAATAAGACATCCGGAAACCTTTTTTGGAAAAAGTCACGAGGCAGCCATAATCGATCCTGAAAGCCCGGCAGTACTCAAAAAGCACCTTCCCTGCGCTGCTGCCGAGGTCTACCTGAAAAAGGATGACAGTGTGTACGACATGTTCAGGTTAAGACCCTTCATAGATAAACTCGTAAGGGAAAAGGGGCTCAGGTTAGGCAAAAAAGGTGATGTGTGGTACTCAGGCATATGGATGCCCCACAGATGGGTGAGCATCCGGGGCATAGGAGAGTCCTTCCGAATTATTGATAAGGACGGTAATGTGATAGGTGAATTGAATGGTCTGAGGGTCTTCAGGGATGCCTTTCCAGGGGCAATATATCTGCACAGGGGAAGGCAGTATCAGGTAGGGCAGCTCAGCATGGAGGAGAGGAAAGTATTTGTCAGGGAGGTTGATGTGCCTTATTACACGCAAGCACTGAGTGCCGAGGAGACCGAAATATTGGCTGAAAAGCAAAAGAAAGACCTCGGCAATCTGACGATTCACCTTGGCGGGCTCAGGATAAGCCAGAGGGTTGTGGGGTATGAAAAAAGAAGGCTCTACGACAGGGCCAGGCTCTCCAGGCACAGTATTGAGATGCCGGAGTATATATTTGATACGGAAGGTGTATGGTTCAGGATTCCGGATAACATAAGAGAGACTGTGGAGGGCGAGGGCTTTGACCTCGGTGGAAGCATCCATGCCCTGGAACATGCCGCAATAGCGTGTATGCCCCTTATTGCACTCTGTGAAAAGATGGATATAGGGGGATTAAGTTATACCAGTTATCCGCAATTCAGGGGGCCGGGAATATTTATTTATGACGGATATGAGGGAGGCGTCGGGCTTACAAGACACGCATTTGATGTGGCACAGACGTGGTTAACGCTCTCCGTGAAGTTTATCGACGAGTGCCCCTGTGAGAGCGGGTGTCCATCCTGTGTGCAGGACCCTCAGTGCGGCTCCGGCAACCAGCCACTCGATAAGGCAGGCGCAAGACTCCTGCTCTCCCTTATCCTCAAAAAGGAGGGCGGATGACGGAACAGACTTTCAGTGTTTCAGTGGATGACGATGGACAGAGGATTGATGTATATCTCTCTTCAAGGACGTCTCTGAGCCGATCCTCCGTACAGGAACTCATCAGCAGCGGTGCCGTGACAGTAAACGGCACCGCTGTCAAACCGAGTTACAGGGTAAGGATGGAGGACAGGATTCAGGTAATCTTCCCTGAAAGGGAGACGACCACACTTGTTGCGGAACCATTACCGATTGAGGTGATATACAGGGATGAAGACCTTATCGTTGTAAACAAGCCACCGGGCATGGTGATGTATCCTGCGGCCGGGCATTCGGGGGGAACACTGATGAATGCCATTGCCCGGCACACTGACCGCCTTGCAACAGTTGGTGCTCCGGTAAGGCCCGGCGTTGTGCACCGCATTGACAAGGACACATCCGGCCTTGTAGTGGTGGCCCTCTCTGACGAGGCATATTACGGTCTTGTAAGTCAGTTCAAGGAGAGGACTATTGAAAGGAGGTATATTGCCCTTGTTTATGGTTCCATGAAAGAAGACGCAGGGGAGATTGAACTCAAAATCGGCCGCTCCCCCCTGCACAGAAAAAAGATGTCCACAAGGGTAAAGAGGGGAAAGCCTGCCCGGACAGCCTGGAGGGTTCTGGAACACTACAGTATGGCGACAATGATAGCGGCAAAACTAGCCACCGGCAGGACCCATCAGATAAGGGTACACTTCTCAGCCCTCGGTCATCCGGTGCTTGGAGACAGGGATTACGGGAAAAAAACATCCCTGAGGCTGAATAATATGGTGCTGAAGATACCGCGGCAGATGCTTCATGCCAAACGCCTCGGGTTCAGTCATCCTGTTACCGGTAAATGGCTTGAGTTCCGGGTTCCGTTACCTGAAGACATGATGGAGATTGTGCGGGCACTCAGGGGTGCGATTGATTAAGGCGGCCTGTTCCAGCGATAAAAGGTTGTTGGAAGGAATACGATAGACTCTTCACTCATTCTCAACAGACATCCTGTCTGTCTCCGAGGTAATTTCGCAATTAACCATCCGTGTGAATTCACTGCAAAGTATGGTGTTAAGGATGTGTTCGAATTCGATTCGAAGGTTAAAGAGGGTTTTATAAGTGAAGATGCCGCTTATGATGACTATTTCACTTTTGACAACCTTGAAGCGGAACGAGAAAAGTTAAAAGCAATATCAGAGAAGTCGATATTGTTAAGAATACAGCATAAAAGAGCTTGAGGTGGCAGAGAGTTGCTCATGATACAGGATTGACAAATAATAATAACCCTGCTATTATTGAATAAATTACAAATACGGTAGGATTAAAATTATGTATGTTAAGAGAGAGATTGAAGACAGGTTAATAAAATATCTAAAGACCCCTGAGATTATTGCTGTAGTGGGACCAAGGCAGTGCGGCAAGACAACGCTCTTAAAGGAAATATTCAAACGTCTTAATAAGGCGGTATATATTGATTTCGAAGACCGGGACATCCTTGACTTGTTCAATAGTGATATCAAGACATTCTACAGTCTGCATGTAAAGGGAAATGACTATCTCTTTATAGACGAGTTTCAATATGCCGGGGAGGGAGGGCAGAAGCTAAAGTACCTTTATGACACATACAGGATTAAGATAGTGATATCAGGCTCATCAGTGCTTGACCTGACCCACCAGGCTGTGAAATATCCGGTAGGACGGATATTCATATTTCATCTCTCACCGTTCAGTTTCAGGGAGTTTTTGAGCTACAGAAACCCCTCACTTTATGAAAATGTCTATGTCGAATCAAAGAAGAAGGTTGATCTGTTTCTTCAAGGCAAAAGGAAAACTCCTCCTGTTCTATCCGAACCATTGATTAAAGAGATGCGCAGATATTACGGTGAATATGCGGTCTTTGGAGGATATCCACGGGTAGTACTGACAAGTGATACAGAGGAGAAAGTAACGGTACTGAAAAATATATATAATACCTATCTTCTGAGGGAGATCCGTGATATTCTTCAATTAAGCACAGAGAAGGAGCTTCAAAAACTTGTTAAGGCCATCTCTATTCAGGTGGGTTCCATGGTTGTTTACAATGAATTAGGTCAGATTGCATCTCTTGACTACAGCAAACTGATGAAACACCTGAATATCCTGGAAAAGACATTTGTAATAAAGATGGTACCCCCTTTCTGCAGGAATAAGAGGACAGAGATAGCAAAGTCCCCCAAAATATACTTCCGGGATAATGGATTCAGGAATGTGGTTATCGGTAACTTTCAGCCCCTAAATGAAAGAACAGACAGAGGGATGCTTAACGAAAATTTTACAGCGGGGCAGTTGCTTAAAAGTGGTTATGAGATCAAATACTGGAGGACGAGGTCTCATGCCGAGATAGACTTTGTACTGGAAGAAGCAGGTGCAAATACTGCAATCGAGGTAAAGTCATTTTTGAGCAGGAACAAGGCCGGCCGGGCGTTATTTAGCTTCAGAGAAAAATATCATGTGAAGAAAACAATCATATTGTCGGAGAACTTTTCTTTTTTTGACAAAGAAAGGGAAATACTGTTTCTGCCGCTGTTTCTTGTATAGTTAAAGAATTGTGGAGTTGAAGTATTAAAGAGTTAGCTGGACAAAAGATGGAAGGTCACGATCAAAGGCTATCCCCAAAGAGGACATTGCATGGATTAAGAAGATGACGGGCAACTATAAAAAATGGAGAACCCTGAGATCCAGGATAAGAAAACTTACCGCGGAAAGTGAGGTATATAGGGCCTATTATGCCTGATAAACAAGCAAAAAACAGTGTCAATAAAGACTCTTCTGATAATAGTAATCAATTAAGCCCACCTACCATAAACCTGCCAAAGGGTGGCGGATCTATCCGTGGCATCGGCGAAAAATTTGCCGCTAATCCCGTTACTGGCACTGGTTCATTGTCTGTTCCAATAGCGACAAGTCCCGGTCGCTCCGGTTTCGGCCCGCAGCTTTCACTCACCTATGATTCCGGTTCCGGCAACGGGTCATTTGGTTTTGGCTGGAACCTGTCATTACCATCAATTACCCGTAAAACAGACAAGGGGCTTCCCCAATATCAGGATGCAACAGAGTCCGATGAATTTATTCTGTCGGGCGCTGAGGATCTGGTTCCCGTTCTTGAGTCAGACGGAAACAGGTATGAAGACGACACCATCGCCTCGAATTACACCATCCATCGATATCAACCACGCATTGAAGGATTGTTTGCGCGTATCGAGCGTTGGACGCGTCAAAGCGATGGTGATGTTCATTGGCATTCGATTTCCAAAGAGAACATTCTTACCATTTACGGCAAAGATCCTGATTCTCGTATTACCGATCCTGAAAATCCCGAGCGCATCTTTAGCTGGCTTATCTGTGAGATCCGTGACAACAAAGGCAATGCCGTTCTTTACGAGTACAAAGCAGAGGATGGGACTGGTGTTGACATTAGTCGCGCCAATGAACGTAATCGAGGTGATCGTGATGATATTCGGCGCACCGCTAACCGTTATCTCAAGTCTATTCACTATGGCAACCAAACATCCTTGCTTGATGATGTCGGAAACCGCCCACGTTTTCTAACTGAAGTACAAATTGAAAATGCCGGTTGGATGTTCGAGGTGGTGTTTGACTACGGTGAACATGACTCTAATAGACCGACTCCAGCTGACTCTGGCCGATGGGACTTCCGCAACGATCCATTTTCAACTTACCGCGCAGGTTTTGAGGTGCGTACTACCCGACTCTGCCACCGGGTGTTGATGTTTCACCATTTCTCCGGAGAAGCCGATGTTGACATCGATTGTCTGGTACGTTCCACTGATTTCTCCTACTCCCACGAGCAAGACCCCGACAATGTTCGTAATCCCGTTTACACTTTCCTGAGCGCTGTCACTCAGCATGGTTACAAGCGTGATGACGATGCTTATCTGAAACGCAGTTTACCGCCGGTCGAGCTTGAATACAGTCAACCTGTCGTGCAAGAAACAGTGGAAACCGTGGATCCAACAAGTTTGGAAAACTTGCCAATGGGTGTGGATGGCGCGGCATATCAGTTGACGGATCTACATGGCGAGGGCATACCAGGCATCTTCACCGAGCAGGCGGATGCCTGGTATTACAAACGCAATGTGAGCCCGGTAAACGAGGGCGTAGTCGAATTTTCCGCGCTCGAACGGGTTGCTTCCAAGCCTAATCTGGTGTTGGCTGTGGGTGCTCAAATTTTGGATCTGGCAGGTGATGGCCAGCCGGATCTGGTGATGTTCGACGGCCCGACCCCCGGCTTTTATGAACACGATGGTAAAGAGGGTTGGCAGCCCTTCCGCCCGTTTACTTCGCTCCTTAATCGCAACACCCGCGACCCCAATCTGAAATTTATCGACCTGGATGGCGATGGCCACGCCGATCTGCTGATCACCGAAGACGATGCCTTCATCTGGCACGCCTCATTGGCCAAAGAAGGTTTTGGACCGGCCCGCCGTGTCACCCAGTCACTGAATGAAGAGCAAGGCCCGCGCCTGGTCTTTGCTGATGGCACACAATCGATCTATCTCAGTGATTTCAGTGGCGACGGGCTTACTGATTTAGTGCGGATTCGTAATGGCGAAGTCTGTTACTGGCCCAACCTGGGCTACGGTCGTTTCGGCGCCAAAGTCAACATGGATAACGCCCCATATTTCGATAACCCGGAGCAATTTGATCAAAAACGCATTCGACTGGCCGATATTGACGGCTCAGGCGCAATCGACATCATCTACCTGCACCGCGATGGTGTGCGCCTCTACTTCAACCACTCTGGTAACGGCTGGAATGCGCCGCAGGTCTTAAACATCTTTCCCCGTGTGGATGATCTTGTCAGTATCGTACCCACTGATCTGTTTGGCAACGGTACGGCCTGCCTGGTCTGGTCATCGCCGTTTCCCGGAGACTCGCAGCAACCCATGCGCTACGTCAATCTCATGGGTGAGCAAAAACCGCATCTGCTGATCAAGACCAGCAACAATCTCGGTGTTGAAACTGAAATTCAGTATGCGCCTTCAACCAAATTCTATCTGCAAGACAAACGTAACGGTAAACCCTGGATAACCAAATTACCGTTCCCGGTGCATGTGGTTGAAAAAGTCACCGTAACGGACAAGTGGCGCGAAACCTCATTCAGCTCGACCTACAGCTACCATCACGGTTATTTCGATGGTTTCGAGCGTGAGTTCCGGGGATTTGGCCGGGTTGAACAGGTCGATATAGAAAACTATGGCATATTCACTCAAGGCAATATCGACAGTCCCTACATCACCGGCGACCAAACACTCTACCAGCCACCCATAAAAACCATCACATGGTTCCATACCGGTGCATTTCTACAACGCGATAAAATTCTCAATCAGTTCGAGCACGAATATTTCCCCAAAAACCTGACCTCCGGTTCACTGCCTGGCATCAGCGACTTTCAGGAAAAACAGATCCCCCCGCCCGCCCTGGTTGATGCCGACCTCACTACCCAGGAATGGCGTGAAGCACTGAGAGCCTGCAAAGGTTTAACTCTCAGGCAGGAAGTCTACGAACTGGATATTGATGAACTGACTACAAGCGGTAAACATCAACCCACTAAACTATTTAGCACCGCATACACGGGTTGTAATATCAACCTGTTGCAAAATCGTGGCGACAACAAACACGCCATTTTCCTCGTCACACAGAGCGAAACGATTAATTATAATTATGAAATGGATTTACGCACAGAGAGGCTACAACCCGATCCGCGTATTGCCCACACCCTGAATCTGCAAACCGATGACTACGGCAATGTCCTGCAATCCGTCGCTGCCGTCTACCCACGCCGTCAGACTTATAAAGATGCCAGCCTGCCCAATGGCACGGACAGACTTATTACCCGGATTCAGCAAGAAACCCATCTGATTTATACCGAAACCCGCTTCACCAATGATGTCACCAGTGATATTAGCGGTGACATCGACAACTATCGCCTGCGACTGCCCAGCGAAGTCATTACCTACGAACTCACCGGCATTACACCACCTGCAGGCAGTGACTATTTTGAACTGCAACAACTGCGTGATTACCGACTGAGTGAAGTGCATCAAACAGAAGGCACAACAGTAACCGATATTGCCTACCACCTCATCGCTAATCGCAGCACCCCGCAAAAGCGCGCGGTAGAGCAGGTTCGCATGCTCTATTTTGCCGATGATCTGGAAACACCGCTTGCACAAGGAACACTTAACAGCCTGGCATTGCCATACGAAACCTACACCCTGGCCATGACCGATGATCTTATCAGCAGCATACTGGGCGACAGACTCAGCCCAGCCATTACGACTGATCTGCAAACTTCAGAACTCAGTGGTTATCAATATAATGAAGCCGGCAACCAGTACTGGATTCGTTCCGGTATCGCCGGGTTCGCAACAGATGCAGCAGAGCATTTCTACCTGCCCGAACAGTACACAGATCCCTTCGGCAACATCACCACACTGGAATATGATAACAGGGATCTGTTTATATCCCGTACCACCGATCCGGTAGGCAATCGCACACAAGTGATTGTCTTCGACTACCGTGTATTGCAACCCAGCGAAATGGAGGATATCAACGGCAATTTGTCAGAAGTGATCTTTGATCTTCTCGGCCTGCCCACCGCAACGGCTGTGAAAGGAAAAGGCGAACAGGCAGATAGTCTCAGCGGATTCACTAATGAATTACTGAACCCTGACAGCGCATCACACATCAGTTTTTTTACCGAAGCCAAAACAGATGCAGAGCCCATAGCGGAATATCAACAACGCCAACAAGACGAAGCACGCCGCCTGCTCGGCAGTGCTTCGTCGCGGAGTCTCTACTACTTCGGTGAAGTTGAAGAAACCCTGGACGATGGCAAAAAAGTTATTCGCTGGGGCGTAAATCCCTCCTCAGCCTGCGGCATTGTGCGAGAACAACATGTTGCACAACTCACTACCGGTGAAACAAGCCCGATACAAACAGGTTTTGAGTATTCCGATGGCGGCGGCAACGTATTGGTTACAAAAGTTCAGGCAGAGCCGGAAACTGAAGGTGGCCCGTTGCGTTGGATTGCCAACGGCAAAACCATCCTCAATAACAAAGGCAAGCCGGTCAAACAGTACGAACCCTATTTCAGTGAAAGCGGACACCACTTTGAAGAGCCTCGAGAAGTCGGCGTCACACCTGTTCTCTATTACGACAGTGCAGGCAGAGTCATCCGCACCGAACTGCCTGACGGCACTTTCACGAAAGTTGAATTCACCCCCTGGGAAATAAGCAGTTACGATGCCAATGACACCGTACTGGAAAGCCGGTGGTACCAACAAAACGACCGGAATTTTCAGGACCCCGCCATTGAACCGCCAAGAGATATAACCGGTGATATCAGCTTAACGCCAGATCAACTGACCGGTTGGTTAGCCTCTCAACATGCCAATACCCCCGCCACTGTATTTCTCGACAGCCTGGGCCGCGAGGTCATCAGCGTTGCCCACAACCGGGTCAAAGATGCAGCCGGAGTTGTTCAAGATGAAAAGACCATCACTTTCAGCAAACTCGACACCGAAGGCAAACCCCTCTGGATCCGAGATGCCCGTGGCAACCTGGTGATGCAATACATCACGCCGGTTAAACCAGTGCGTGCCGCAGATGAAAACGACCCCATGGCACCGGAGGCAATTCCGACAGGCAGTGTGCCCTGTTACGACATCGCTGGTAACCTGCTTTTTCAGCACAGCATGGATGGCGGTGACCGCTGGATGATAAACGATACCGCCGGGCAGCCTTTTTATGCCTGGGATGAAAATGAAAGAGTGACCGATGGCGGTGCCATGGTTGCTGAAAACCGGGTTTTCCACACCATCTACGATGAACTGCGCCGACCTTTAGCACGGCAGTTGCGAATAAACGGGGGTACACCACAGGTGGTGGCACGATTTGTTTATGGTGAAACACAAGCGGATGCGATAGTGCGTAATTTACGTGGTCAGGTTTATCAAAGTTACGATGCCAGCGGCTTGATAACCAACCAGCGTTTTGACTTTAAAGGCAATCCACGTGAAGTGCATCGACAGTTGATCGGCGCCTATCAGGCAACCGTAATTGACTGGTCGCCAAGCTCTTCAACTCGCGGCAGGGAAGTAGAAACCTTCACTCAGGCAACAGAATACGATGCACTGAATCGCATGGTGCGCCTGGAAAACTGGCATGTTGTGGGTCGCAAACCTGCCATCTATAGACCGCAGTACAACCAACGTGGAGTCCTCGTTAGTGAAACACTCACCCTGCGTGGACGTGTAACGGAGGCTATTCGTAAGATTGAATACGATGCCAAAGGCCAACGGCAGCGTATTGACAACGGTAATGGCACCATCACCCGTTACGAATACGATACACAGACCTTCCGTCTGGTACAACTGCATACTACTCACAATAGCAAAATACTGCAACAGCTCTCTTATACTTACGACCCGGTTGGCAACATCACTGAAATCTATGACGAGGCTTACGAGCCGGTTTTCTTTCGCAACCAAATCGTTATCCCACGCAGCCGATACCGTTATGACGCTCTGTATCGATTGGTAAAAGCAACAGGACGAGAACAATACAGCGTAAGCGGCGCACCACCTCAAAAACCACCCACAGCGTCGGATGTAAGTTTTCCCATCAGCACGCCCAATGATTCAAATGCCTTGCGTAACTATACCCAAAAATACCGCTACGACAGTGTCGGCAACATCATGCAAATGCGTCATAGCGCAGATCGTGGCGGTTGGACGCGCAACTATGCTTATGCCGATGACAGTAATCGGCTGCTGCGTACCTGGTTGGGTGGTGATGAAATCAATGCAGTGCAGTACAACTACGACACCCACGGCAGCATGCTCAACCTCAATCGCACACCGGATGCATTTAATCTTCGCTGGGATTACCGTGACATGATCCACAACGTCAACTTGGGTGGCGGGGGTCAGGCCTGGTATAACTACGACAGTGAAAAACAGCGTAGCCGCAAGCGGATTGAGCGCATCGGTAATGAGGTAGAAGAGCGACTTTATTTGGGTGGTATGGAACGTTATCGACGTTGGGTTGGAGGCACTCTTGTGGAAGAGATCGAAACCCACCATCTGTTTGTTGATGACCAGCGGGTGTTAATGGTTGAGGATGTGTTGCTAACGGATAATCCTCAACTGGATGAAACTGTGCTCTACAAATATCAATACAGTAATCATCTGGGGTCGGTGGGGCTGGAGTTGGATGCAACAGGTAATATTATCTCTTATGAGGAATATCATCCTTATGGGACAACGGCTTATAGTGCGAACAGTTCGGCTGTTAGATCGACACGAAAGCGGTATCGATATACGGGGATGGAGCGGGATGAAGAGACGGGGTTGAGTTATCACACGGCGAGGTATTATTTGCCTTGGTTGGGGAGGTGGGTTTCTACGGATCCAGCAGATTTAAATGATGGAGTAAATGTATTTTTTTACGCAAACGATAATCCGGTTAATTTTATAGATCAATTGGGAATGCAGGCTATACAACCCGTTTTTAATGAAGACATTACCTTGATACTTGACAGTATTTTTGGTACTGCAGACGTTCCAATTAGTTCACTACTTTTCAGAACATCGGAAGAACTCAGAGCGGATGCACGAAGAGAGTTTGGTATACCGGGCTTAGGAGTAAGATCTGGTAGAGCCAATACCGATGGATGGGAACCATACGGAAGATTCCACCAGCGTGCAGCATTAACAAGAAACGGAAGAACGATACCCGAAACTGTTCACCGACAACTTAACAATATGGGACAACAAGCACAAAGGCATATTGAATATACACTAAATTTATTTCCAGAAAAGAGGACTGGAAATGAAATAATTAGAAGTGATATTGATCTTAGTCTATCGTTAGTAATTGCTCCAAGAGAGGGAGGGATTCCAGGTGTTTTTCCTGATGACAGTGATGAAAATGATAGAGTTATTTCTGCGGGTAGAGATACGCACCCCGGAGGAGTTTCAGGAATGGATTTTTTATATAACTCGAGAAACCTTTTTCCCGAAAGCATTAGGGAGGATATTACACTAGTCAGTCACGGATATATAGCTGGACGAGAACATAGACGGGCAGCCAGACTTACAAGAAAAAACCTTCTTGCTGCGATTATTGTTACTTTAGAAGCAGGAGAAAGGTCTTTTGTACGCAGTGTAAGCCGGCTATGGGGCGATGAAGGAGAAATGCAGCTTCTTACCCTCTCAGAAGATGCAAGAAGGACTTGGATAGCTTTAGGTTTCGCTGGGGCAGGTTATGTTAATAGGGCGATTAACTATCTGAAGGATCATGATTTAGGTTTGGAGGATATCTTAACTAACAGCTATCTTCGTCGTGATTTCCATGTAAGAGGAGCGATAGTTACCGCTGCTCGTGCTTCAATGTTTGATGAAATTGAAACACAGCAGCTCATGGAGCAATACAATTAGCTATGTAGCACAGTGTAGGTGAGTGTGATGGACTACAGTTGAATAGGCCACATAATGATAAATTCACAACAAAGGTAACCATCTGCTTATTTGAAATAAAACGAATGAAAATATTTTTGGTATTAGAAACATATAGGACTTAGTTGCATAAATTGATATTTCATGTTTTGATAATAAAATACAATAAAATCAAATGGTTTGCAACTAACATTATTCCTCTTTTTTATGCAACTTAGCCCTATGTTTGTTGAACATAAAATTCCATTAGTAAAATTTAACGAGCAGAACTGGGATTAACCTTCCCACAAGGAGCAGATGATGAGCCAAATCACATTTCCACTTCA
>ENA-ORDP01000011-ORDP01000011.1-marine-sediment-metagenome-genome-assembly--contig:-NODE-11-length-93216-cov-12.419382_pt1 | contig 93216 bp, 80 predicted proteins | sample MGYA00248627_ERZ508539 | MGnify/ENA primary metagenome ERZ508539 (study PRJEB26208, sample SAMN05571518) | marine sediment metagenome | biome: deep sea; feature: Hydrothermal vent; material...
GCAATCGAACGGGTAATGGCCTGTCGAATCCACCAGGTGGCATAGGTCGAGAACTTGTAACCACGACGGTATTCAAACTTGTCGACGGCCTTCATCAGGCCGATGTTGCCTTCCTGAATCAGATCGAGGAACTGCAGGCCACGGTTGGTATATTTTTTGGCAATTGAGATAACCAGTCTGAGGTTGGCCTCGACCATTTCTTTTTTGGCGCGACGCGACTTGGCTTCACCAATCGACATTTTACGATTGATGTTTTTGATGTCCTTTATCTTCAGGCCGCTATCGGACTGGATGGCCACCAGGCGTTTCTGTGCGCGCAGGATGTCGTCTTTGTGATCATTCAGGACACTGGAGTATTTATGGCCACCGTTGATCTGCTTTTCCAGCCAGGTCAGGTCGGTTTCATTGTCCGGGAACGAGGTGATGAAACTCTTGCGTGGCATCTTGGCGCGCTGCACGCAGATGTTCATGATGATGCGTTCCTGCGAGCGAATGCGTCCTATTGCTGAGCGTAGCCCGGTCTGGATGTAGTCAACCATGCGGGGTGTCAGCTTCAGGGTGACAAACGATTCCAGCATTTTGTCGACCCACTTGACGGTATTTTCGTGACCGTAGCCATATTTTTCATTCGCAGCGATGATTTTTTTCTGGTGTTTTCTGATCTCACCGAATACGGCAGCGGCTTCTTCCGGTTTGGGTCCGGTATCAACGACTTCTTCATCGTCCTTGTCTTTATCCTTGTCCTTGTCATCGTCGCCCTTGTTAGATTGCGGCGGCGTGATGGTTTCGTCGTACGGGTCTTTGAAACCGCTGATCAGGTCAGTCAGGCGAATTTCTTCGCTAACGGTTTTGTCGTATTGAGCAAGCAGGTATTCAACCGTGTTCGGAAAAGCGGCCAGCGCCATGATCACCTGCAGGATGCCATCTTCAATGCGCTTCGCGATTTCGATTTCGCCTTCACGGGTGAGCAGCTCGACGGTACCCATTTCGCGCATGTACATACGTACCGGGTCGGTGGTACGGCCAAATTCATTTTCCACGGAGGCCAGAGCCGCAGCGGCTTCTTCTGCTGCCTCTTCGTCAGTTGAGACGGCTGTGTCGTTGAGGATAAGCGAGTCGGCTTCAGGCGCCACCTCATGCACGGCAATACCCATGTCCTTGATCATGCCGATGATATCTTCTATCTGGTCGGCTTCTACGATTTCACTGGGGAGGTGATCATTGACCTCGGCATAAGTCAGGTATCCCTGCTCTTTGCCCTTGGCGATCAAAACACGTAATTGAGACTGCTGTTCCTGCTTGGTTTCCGGATTCATAACCTGTATTTACACCTGCAAAAATGCCAACCGACTGCATCGCCCGGCTCTGGACGACAACGAATCTAACAGTTTAATATAAGTACCCACTAATTTCCACCAGATTTGCTCTTGATGTGATGTTGCTTCTTATTAGCAAGCAATTGATTATATTCTGATAATTCAGTTTCACTAATTGTCTGCCCAAGTATCTTGTCATATAATTCGTCAATTCGCTGGTCAGTAGCGGTACCAGACAGCCTTTCGAGGGTATCCTGCAGCTCAGCCAGCAGGCCTTGATCGTCACCAAACAGCTCCATTTGCGCCAGTTTGCTCAGGTGGCTGGCAACCTCTGTTTCACGCCAGCGTTCGAGCAGGGCCGCACTATTTAAATGTGGGTCTTTATTCATTATTTCAAGTAGTTGGCAAAGTAAATCCATGCCCGGGTGCTGTATACCGGTAAGTGTGGGTAGCTCGCTGAGCTGGCTGACCAGACCGGGATGCTGCAATATAATAGCAATGGCCAGTCTGACCGGTGTACGTGCGGGGGGCGAGTGAGGCCGTGCCGGCGGCACACGTTGCCGCGATGCGGGCTGGCTGGCGCTACCCAGATGGTCGGCCTGGATGCGCGCCAGTTGTGCCAGCTGGTCCCGCATCATTTTTTTGTATACCGGGTCCGGAATTTTTTCCAGCAGTGGTTTGGCTGCGGCTACCAGCCGTGCGCGGCCATCAACGCTGCTCATGTCCAGGTCCTGCATCAGGGTATCGAACAGGTAGGCGGATAGCGGCCGGGCATCCTGAAAACGGGCCTCGAAGGCGTCTTTGCCATCGCTGCGTACCATGGTGTCCGGGTCTTCCCCGTCGGGCAGGAACAGGAAGCGTGCCTCACGGCCTTCTCGTTGCGCTGGCAGCGCATTTTCCAGCGCACGCCAGGCCGCGGCACGACCGGCGCGGTCACCGTCAAAGCAAAAAATCACCTCCCGTACGGTGCGATAGATGACCTCCATATGGTCTACGGTAGTAGCGGTGCCAAGGGTTGCCACTGCATAGTCAATGCCATGCTGCGCCAGCGCGACCACATCCAGGTAGCCTTCGACTACCAGCAGTCGTTGCAGGCGGCTACCTGTCTTGCGCGCCTGATACAGGCCGTAGAGCTCTCGGCCCTTGTGAAACACCGGGGTCTCGGACGAATTCAGGTACTTGGGGCCGCTGGCCTCGCCTGAGGGACTCTCGAGCTCGCGCCCACCAAACGCAATGGTGCGGCCGCGGCGGTCGAGTATCGGGATCATGATGCGGTTGCGGAAACGATCGTAGGGACCGTTGCGACCTTTTTCGACCACCATGCCGGAATCGATCAGTGTTTTAAGGGCGAACGGTTCACGGCCGAGTTCATCAATCAGGTTGTTCCAGCCTGGCGGGGCAAAACCAAAGCCGTATTGTGCAGCGATCTCGCCACTAAAACCGCGTTGTTTCAGGTAATCGATAGCCTGACTGGCCTGCGGGTGGCTGCGCAGTTGTTGCTGATAATAGAGTGAGGCGCGTTCGAGTATGTCATACAGTTTGCCGGTATGCGGATGGCTGCTCTGGCTGTGGCCCTGTTCATACGGAATTTCCAGGCCAGCTTGTCCGGCCAGGTCCTCAATGGCTTCAACAAAACCCAGGTGTTCATACTCCATCAGAAATCCGAGCGCGGTGCCGTGTGCGCCGCAGCCAAAGCAGTGGTAAAATTGCTTGTTAGGGCTGACCGTAAACGAGGGTGTTTTTTCGGTATGGAATGGACAACAGGCCTTGTATTCATGACCGGCCTTTTTTAACTGCACACGGCTGTCTATCACGTCGACGATATCAACGCGGTTCATTAGCTCATCAATGAATGATTGGGGAATCCTGCCGGACATGGTTATAAGCCTACAGCATTAGGTATAAAGGGGAAGGGTTTATGGTATCTGGCTTTAGCTCCCTCTCCCTCAGGGAGAGGGGACTAAGGGTATCTAATTGGACACTAGTCTTTCAGGACAAACGAGCTTTAATCGTCTGACTAACCTTACCCATATCGGCGCGCCCGGCCATCTGCGGTTTCAGGATGCCCATAACCTTGCCCATGTCCTTGATTGAGGCGGCACCGCTTTTCTCGATGGCTTCGTTGACCAGGCTTTCTATTTCATCGGCGCTGAGTGCGGCCGGCAAATAGGGCTGCAGAACGGTTATTTCAAATTCTTCCTGTTTGACCAGATCATCGCGGCTGGCTTTTTCAAACTGGCTGATGGATTCGCGACGTTGTTTGATCATCTTGTCGATAATGCTGATCACGCGGGTATCGTCTTCCTGCAGATCAATGCGCTCATCGACCTCAATCTGTTTGATCGCAGCAGTGGTCAGACGAATAACACCCAGGCGTGGCTTGTCGCCCGCGCGCATAGCGTTTTTCATATCATCAGTGATGGTCTGTTTCAGGGACATAGTGCTGGTGCTGATGGTTTAGCGTAATGTCGGCATACCCGAGCGGGTAATGGCGTTGCGCTAATAACGATCAGCCAACGTAAATCAGTAGTTGCGTACGCGACGAACAGAATCACGCGACACTTTTTTAGCATGTCGTTTAACAGCGGCAGCGGCTTTACGCTTGCGCTCTTCGGTAGGCTTTTCATAATATTCGCGACGGCGAATTTCAGAAATAATACCGGCTTTTTCGCAAGAACGCTTGAAGCGGCGCAGGGCGATATCAAACGGTTCGTTTTCTTTTACACGTACGCTTGGCATACAATTCAGTACCTTGTTTGGTTTCAATAGTTGGCCCAGGCGGCTATGCTGCCCCGACAGAACGCGAAATCTTACTCCTGAGACAGGAAAAAAGCAAAATTATGGTCGTGCTGGGCATCGAAACTTCCTGTGATGAAAGTGCCGTGGCGCTGTATGACAGCGAGCGCGGCCTGCTGGGCCACCGTTTATACAGCCAGATTGCGCTGCATGCACAATATGGCGGGGTGGTGCCGGAGCTTGCATCGCGTGACCACGTCCGTAAAACATTACCATTAATCAAAGACTTACTGAATGAGTGCGGTCTGGATCTGGAGCAGCTGGGCGGGCTGGCCTACACCGCCGGGCCGGGGCTGGTCGGCGCCTTGCTGGTGGGCGCCTCGATCGGCCGCGCTCTGGCATGGGCACTGGGCCTGCCGGCGGTGCCAGTGCATCATATGGAAGGTCATCTACTGGCGCCGATGCTGGAGCCGGACAAGCCAGCCTTTCCGTTTATTGCACTACTGGTATCCGGCGGGCATAGCCAGCTGGTGCAGGTAGAAGGCGTGGGGCAATACACTCTGCTCGGTGATACGCTGGATGATGCGGTTGGCGAGGCGTTTGATAAAACCGCCAAATTGCTCGGCCTGCCCTACCCCGGTGGCCCGGCGCTGGCCGAGCTGGCGTTACAGGGCAAGCCCGGGCGCTACCGTTTTCCGCGACCGATGACCGACCGGCCGGGGCTGGATTTCAGTTTCAGCGGTATCAAGACCTTTGCGATCACCACCTGGCGCGACTCGCCTCAGGATGAGCAGGCAAAGGCCGATATTGCCCATGCCTTTCAGCTGGCCGTGGTCGAGACGCTGGTGATCAAGTGCAAGCGGGCGTTAAAGCAAACCGGGCTGAATACGATGGTAATAGCCGGCGGCGTGGGCGCAAATCAGCTGTTGCGTGAGTCACTGGATGTATTGATGCAGTCGCTGGGAGGTCGGGTGTATTACCCGCGGCCGGAATTCTGTACCGATAACGGTGCGATGATTGCGCATGTGGGCTGTTTACGCTTGATGGGTGGAGAGCAGGATGAGCCGATTATTCGGGCGCGGCCGCGTTGGCCGTTGGTGGAGTTGAGCCCACCGGGGGTGAGTTAAGGCATTCTAAGGACAAACCCCTCTCCCCCAGGGAGAGGGTTAGGGTGAGGGGATCAATAGCTAAGCCTCTGTCCCATCTATCAAATTCCGAATATTACTGCGATGACGCCAGAACAGCATCACGGTGATGACCGACAAGGTACCGGTATAAACCGGTTCACCAACCAGAAAATACGCATACACCGGCATCACCAGAAAGGCACTCAGTGCCGACAGCGCCGAGATGCGCGATAGCGCAAATACCACCAGCCAGGTGGCAATCGTAGCCAGTCCGACCATCCAGCTGGATGCCAGTAACACGCCCAGCGCAGTCGCAACCCCCTTGCCGCCGCGGAATCCGAAAAACACCGGGTATAAATGGCCTATAAAGGCCGCAAATGAGGTTGCTGACAGCGTGATCCAGTCGGGTTGTATCCATAATGCGGCCAGTACCGGGAATACGCCTTTTAGTACATCACCGGCCAGTGTCAGTGCGGCCGCTTTTTTACCGCCGACGCGCATCACATTGGTGGCGCCCGGATTGTGTGAACCCTGGGTGCGCGGGTCGGGCAGGCCCATGCTGCGACAAACGATAATGGCACTGGACAGCGAGCCCATCAGGTAGGCGATGATGACCAGAATGGCGGCGGTAACAGGATCTGCAATCATAGGTGTATTGGAACCGTTGCGCAGGTGCGCGTCAAGTAGCTGCCTGATATAGTGTGCCCCTATACATTAGGACTGGCGTTATGGACATTATTTTTATTCGCGAATTACGTATTGAAACCATCATTGGTATTTATGACTGGGAGCGTAATATCAAACAGCCGGTGGTACTGGATCTGGAGATGGCGACTGACATCCGCAAGGCGGCCGCCAGTGATCATATAGATGATACGTTGAACTACAAGGCCGTAGCCAAGCGCCTGATCAGCTTTGTTGAGGGCAGTAACTTTGAGCTGGTTGAAACGCTGTCAGAGAAGATTACCGAAATTATCCTGCAGGAGTTTGGTGTGGTCTGGGTGAGGCTGGTGCTGAACAAGGCAGGCGCAGTGACTGGTGCAGCCGGGGTTGGCATTATTATCGAGCGCGGTGAAAAGCCTGCATGACTCAGGTTTATGTCAGCATAGGCAGCAATATTGAGCCGGCGCGTTATGTGCGGCTGGCGATTGAGGAGATGCGCAAGGTATTTGCCAGTATGCAGCTGTCACCGGTGTATGAGACCGAGCCGGTTGGTTTTGAAGGTGATAATTTTTTTAATCTGGTGGCGGGTTTCGATACTGACTTGCCGGTAGAGGCAGTGCTCGATCAGCTGCACGCGATTGAAGATCAATTCGGGCGCCAGCGCGAGGGCGAACGTTTTGTTGCCAGAACGATCGATCTGGATCTGCTGCTATTCGGTGAGCTGGTCGGTGAGGTGCATGGTACGCAGCTGCCACGCGATGAAATTGAGCGCTATGCATTTGTGTTGCGGCCCTTATATGATCTGGCGCCGGAGCTGGTACACCCGCTTAGCAGGCAGAGTATTGCTTCATTGTGGCAGGCCTTTCCACAACATGATGAGAAGATGGTTAAGGTGGATCTGGCTAACTATTAACCGACCGCCCACCATCCACCGTCAACACCTGCCCGCTGACATAACCGGCTTCAACCAGATACAACACCGCTTTCGCAATATCTGCCGGGTCGCCCTGCTTTTTCAGGAAGGTGCGCGAGATGATTCGTAACCGGGTTTCCTCATCCATTTTATGTTCCGGCCACAGGATAGCACCCGGCGCGATTGCATTGACGCGAATCTCGGGCCCCAGTTCGCAGGCCAGCGCGCGGGTCATCATCACCAGTCCGGCCTTGGCGATGCTGTAAACCGGGTAGTTCTTAAGCGGACGTTCGGCATGGATGTCGACGATGCTGATAATCGTACCCTTGCGTTCACGCAAATAAGGTGTGGCGGCCTGCGACAGAAAAAACGGCGCCTTTAAATTGCTGCCGGTCAGGTCGTTCCATTGTTGCTCGGTGACTTCACCCACAGCGGTTGGGTAAAAGGTTGAGGCATTATTAATCAGTACATCCAGCCCGCCCCAGCGAGCCGCAGCCTCACCCACCAGTCGTGGCAGGCTGTCTGTCTTGAGCAGGTCAGCCTGAATCAGGATCACCGAGTCCGGGCGTAGCGCCTGCAGTTCGGCCTGTATCTGCTCGGCCTCTGCACGGCTTTTGCGGTAGTGCAGTGCAATATTGGCGCCTTGCTGATGCAGGTGGCGTGCTATGGTGGCACCGATACGGTGAGCGGCACCGGTAATCAGGGCTGTTTTGCCGTGCAGGCTACATTTAGAATAGTCGTCATTCATTGGCTTACTATAACCATTCTTGATAACAACAACCAATCACCTGGGTAATGACTATTGCAGGTAAACCCCTTCTCCCTTAGGGAGAAGGTTGGGATGAGGGGATCAATTAAGAACAAGTCTATCTGTTTTGATCCCCTCACCCCAACCCTCTCCCTGAAGGAGAGGGAGCTAAAGGAACGTTTCGACGTGGAAAAGATTAAACCAGAGGCGACCGATGTATTGCCGCAACCCGATGAAGACAGTGCCGCGCACAGTGCCCGGGTAACACGGGCTATTCGTGATGCCCTGGATCAGGCCGGTGGCTGGCTGCCTTTCTCGGCCTATATGGAGCTGGCATTGTACGCGCCGGGTCTGGGCTACTATTCGGCCGGCCGGCGCAAGTTTGGCCAGCAGGGTGATTTTGTTACCGCACCGGAAACCAGCGCGCTGTTTGGCCAGTGTCTGGCACAGCAATGTGTAGAATTGCTACAGGCGATGGGGGGTGGCGATATCCTGGAAGTCGGCGCCGGCAGTGGTGTGATGGCGGTCGATGTGCTGACCGAGTTACAGCGAAAGCAGTGCCTGCCCGGCCATTATTACATACTGGAACTGAGCGCTGATCTGCGTGCTCGCCAGCAGCAGCGTATTGAAAAGGCATTGCCAGGCCTGCTGCAACGTGTGCACTGGCTGGATGCGTTGCCAGAACAGTTCGAAGGCATCGTACTGGCCAACGAATTACTCGATGCAATGCCGCTGGAGCGTTACCGCGTACTGGAGCAGGGTTTTGCGATTCAGGGCGTGCTGTGGGATGAGCGGGCAGAGGCCTTTGCCTGGGATGAACGCCCGGTATCTGCAGAACAGACCGTTATGCTGGAGCAGCTGGTGGCTCGACTGGGTCATCAGCCGGTAGTCGGTTACCTGCTGGAGGTGAACGAACGCGCAGTGGCCTGGGTAGCGCAACTGGCATCCTGCCTGACACGGGGTGCAGCCATCCTGATCGATTATGGTGCGAGTCGTGACGAGTTTTATCATGAACAGCGCTTTGAAGGCACACTCAGTTGCCACTACCGGCATCGCTCACACGACAAACCGCTGATTCTGACAGGAATACAGGATATTACCGCCTATGTAGAATTCAGCGCGGTTGCCGAAGCGGCCGTTGACGCAGGTTTTACCCTGGCAGGGTATAATACCCAGGCACATTTTCTGATTGGCTGTGGGCTGGATGAAGTTATCTCGCGCTGCGACCCGGCCGATACGATGGCCTTCCTTAAAATGACACAACAGGCCAAGATGCTGACCATGCCCGGTGAAATGGGTGAGCGCTTCCGGGTGCTGGGCCTGACCCGGAATATGCCCGGTGGGTTAGACGAGCAATGGCGCGGCTTTGCGACACAGGATTTACGCAATCGTCTGTAAGACGGTTGTCTGGACTTAAACGGTGATACTTTGGATTACTTACACGCTATATACCTTGCGTTACTGCAAGGCTTTACAGAATTTCTACCTATTTCATCTTCTGCCCATCTGATTTTATTGCCAAAAATGCTTGGCTGGCAGGACCAGGGGCTGGTATTTGATATTGCGGTGCATTTTGGCAGTCTGCTGGCAGTGGTTACCTATTTTCGTCATGATATTAAGCAAATCTCACGTGACTGGAGCCGGTCCGTCGTTCAGCGCCAGAGCGTAGGCCAGAGTCGGTTAGGCTGGGCGGTGCTGTGGGGCACGGTGCCGGTAGGCATAGCCGGTCTGGTGTTGCACGACTGGGTGGAGACCAGCCTGCGCTCCAATATGGTGATCGCCGGCACGACTATCGGTTTTGGGCTGTTGTTGTGGTACGCCGATAAACGTGGCCGGCACCAGCGCAGCGAAGACAGCCTGAACTGGAAAGATGTACTGATTATCGGTGTGGCACAGGCGATTGCGCTGGTGCCGGGTACCTCACGCTCCGGTATCACCATCACCGCAGCGCTGATGCTGGGCCTGACCCGCAAGGCAGCAGCACGATTTTCTTTCTTGCTGTCGATACCAACCATCATTCTGGCCGCCGGTTACCAGACCCTGAAAATTTCACAGGCGCACCTACCGGTAGATTTACTGTTTGTTTCTATTGGCACCGCCGCCTCCGCGATTACCGCGTATGTGTGTATCCATTTGTTCCTGGCCGTGATCGAGCGCATCGGTATGTTTCCGTTTGTGCTGTATCGCTTGCTACTGGGTGGAACGCTGATCTTTGCTACGATGAGTGGTGTCGCCTGATGCCTGACTCACTAACGAGTTTGCGCTATCGTCGTCTGTGGCTGGCAACCGGCTGGTTGATGGTGTTGATCGTGTTAATCCTGTCGCTCATGCCCAGGCCACCACAGCCTTTGAATTTTGGTGGTGCTGACAAGGTCGAACACGTACTGGCCTATTTTATCCTGATGGGCTGGTTCGCGCAGATCTATCATGAAGCGCGTACACGCTTATGGATTGCTATCGGTTTGATCGCCATGGGTATCGCAATCGAAATACTGCAGCCGATACTGGCGCCGCGGTTTTTCGAATGGTGGGACATGCTGGCCGATACGATTGGCGTGTTACTGGCATGGGCGCTGGCCGGGCCTCGGTTGTCGATGTTATTAACGGACTTTGAGAGACGTTTTCTTGTACGGTGACTTTCGGGCTAGTTGCTTGACTTAAACCAGTATTTTTTCAATCGCCTGTAAGCGTTGCGCCTGCATAGCCTTACCAATCTCTTCGCCCTTCATGCCGGACTGGCTGAGTGAACGCGCATCAACTATCAGCGCGGCCTGCAAGGCCCTGTGGATACGATCATAATCCAGGGTTTGCTTGCGGCAGTCTGCGACTGCTTGCCAGACCGGCATCAGCTTATTCATTCGCGTTGGCTGCCTGAACGCATCACAGCTCTGTAGTAGTTCCAGTAATGCAGAGGCGGTCAGTGGCGCAGACTTCAAGACAGTATCCAGCGTGCTCAATGCAGTGCGGGTGAGCTTGCACCAATGTTTTTGTACGCGTAGATCACACATCATGCTATTGAGACTTTCCTGAACTTGTTCACGTCCAGTTGATTCTATGCCGTTATATATGCCGCAGCATAACGCAGCGAAGCGCACATCGGCTTGTTTATCCAGACTGGCAGCCTGCTGTAACACCTGCATGCAGAAAATCGGAGTGTCATTGTTGTGGCTGTTGTCATCCTGAACGGGCCAGGCGGCATCAATGGCCGGAAAGATACGCGCCAGTGCGCCGCAGCCCTGTAACACCTCGAAAAACCGTGTTGGTTGATCTTCACCCAGTGCTTTTTGCGTTTCAGCCCAGACGCGTTCAGCGACCAGTGCGTCGACCTCGCCATTTTCAACCATTTCTCGCATCAGCGCGTTGGTGCTGTGCGCGACATGAAAACCAAAGCGGGCGAAGCGTGCCGCAAAACGGGCCACGCGTAATATGCGTACCGGGTCTTCGGCAAAGGCCGGTGAGACATGGCGCAGTACCCCATCCTGTATGTCTTGCTGGCCGTTGTACGGGTCAATCAGATGGCCGCTGTCGTCCTGCGCTATTGCGTTAATAGTCAGATCGCGGCGTAGCAGGTCCTGTTCCAGGGTGACATCTTCGGTTGCATGGAATTCAAAGCCACTATAGCCCGGCCCGGTTTTACGTTCGGTTCGGGCGAGGGCGTATTCTTCATGGGTCTGTGGGTGCAGGAATACCGGGAAGTCCTTACCGACCGGCTTGTAACCCAGGTCAAGCAGTTGCTGGGCACTGGCGCCCACCACTACCCAGTCGCGTTCCCTGACCGGGAGTTCGAGCAGTTGATCGCGCACGGCGCCGCCGACGAGGTAGATATCCATGAGGGGTATCATATCTTGTTGTGGCGCGGAAATAAAAAAAGGCAGGATAAATATCCTGCCTTTTTCAAGATACAACGAGAAGCTTATTTCAGGCTTTGATAATAATCCATCAGTATCTGTGCCACTTCCGGGCGAGAGAACTCTTTCGGTGGCGCAATGCCCTGACCGAGCATTTCACGTACCTTGGTGCCAGACAGCAGCACAAAGTCTTCCTTGGAGTGATCCGGCGCATCACGCATCATTACAACCTTGTCGAGCTTCTTCGAGTAGGCGGTATGGTCAGCACGGAAGATTTCAATATCCAGTGCGTCGGCAGGCACCTTGTCATCAAAGATGCTCTGGGCATCGAACGCACCGTAGTAATCACCCACACCGGCATGGTCGCGACCGATGATGAAGTGGGTAGCGCCCATGTTCTGGCGGAACACAGCATGCAGCACGGCTTCACGTGGGCCGGCATAAAGCATGTCGAAACCGTAACCGGTTACCATGGCGCTGTTGGGCTTGAAGTACAGCTCAACCATCTTGCGGATAGCATCATCACGAACCGGTGCAGGAATATCGCCGGGCTTGAGCTTGCCGAGTAACATGTGGATAACCAGGCCATCACAACCGAGACGATCCATGGCCATGTGACATAGTTCCTCGTGGGCCAGGTGCATTGGATTGCGCGTCTGGAAGGCAACGATCTTTTTCCAGCCGTGTTCCTGGATTTCATTACGAATTTCAACCGCAGTACGGAACGTATCAGGGAATTCTGTGTTGAAGTAGCTGAAATTCAGAACCCTGATCGGGCCTGAAATGGCAGTGCGGCCAACCGAATTGAATGCAGCAACACCCGGATGTTCTGTGTCGTCGGTACGATAGACCTTGCTGGTCATGGTTGCCATTTGCTCATCGGTAACCGTTTCGATGGCTTCAACAGTCTGGATGGCGATAACCGGGTTACCCTCAACGTTCGGGTCGCGCAGTGCTATTCGGGCACCCACTTCAATACCATCGGCATTTTCAACCAGATTTAATACCGGTACAGGGAAAAACTGCCCGGAAGTGGTTTTCATGGTTTCAGCAACGCTCATGGCATCGGCAACATTCATGTATCCGGTAAGCGGGGTAAAGTAGCCTCCGCCCATCATGACGGCATTGCCGGCTGCTGCCGAGCTAATCATGATAGAAGGCAGGTTCTCTGCTTCCTTGTTCAGCGCATCATGTTCATCTATATCATATACGAACAGTGGCATCAGCTCGTCTGACCCAATTGGCTTGATCATGTCTGTATCCTCTATAATAAATCAATCGTTAAATGTCTTGCAGGCCTGTCGTTTCAGTTTCTGATTCATACTGCATGAGAACTGGAGACGTGAATATGTAACATCGGTACGGCCTGATGCTTCTCGCCGGCTTCCGGAGCCGAGCCTTCTTCTTTGGATTCGGAACTATAACAGACGAAGTGTTACGAGTGGGGCGGGAAAGGCCGGAATTTGCCAATAGAATTATAATACCTTTATAAATCTGGCAAATATCCTGAATATGGGCTATTACTTCAATGAAGGGTAATTTTCGAATAAATAATGAATGCTATCAAGGTAGTATGGATTATTTTTAGTCAATCGTTATCATCATAGTAGTTTCGAAAGAGCATTCCCCAAAAGAGTCATCAAATATAGAAAACAGCATGCCTTGAACCGGCAGCGTATCTGTTTTTTTATGCGGCATATTTACGTCTTAATGGTTAACATTTTGATTTATATAGATAAAAAAATAATCATAATTAGCTATTTATTACTTTATAATTAACTTAAATAGAATTGATCCAGGTCAATAATTTATATTGCCAGGTGTAATAAATTTGCAATCAGGTTTGCGGTTTTTTGCTGTCGGGCCTGAACAATAAACTACGGTGTAAAATAATAAGGAGATGATACGGTGAAAACAGACATTAACAGGCTCAACCGGTCTGCCATAACCATGATATTACTGGCCGGTATTGGCATGGCAACGACAGGCTATGCGGCCTCAAAGGCAAAGGTAAACAAGGGTAAAAAGCTGTATCAGCAGAATTGTATTTTCTGCCACCAGGCAGACGCAATAGGCAAACCGGGTGTAGCACCTTCACTGACCAATCCTGAATTCCTGGCAACATCTTCGGACAAATTTATAAAGGGTACAATCCGCGATGGTCGTAGTGGTACCGGCATGCCACCCTTTTCACATCTCGGACGTAGCGGGATTGATGCCATCGTGGCATTCCTGCGCGCACATGCCAAAAAGCCTAACAGGTCTAAAGAGATAGACAAACAGCTTCATACGCAGGGGGATGCAAGATTAGGCAAGCTCTGGTTCGACAGTATTTGTTCAACATGTCATGGCAAAAATGGTGATGGTTATATGGCTGGTGGTACCGGAACAGCCATTGGTAACAAGAGTTTTCTGTCCAAGGCAACAGACGGATTCATACGCGAGACAATCAAACATGGTCGATCCAATACCCGCATGATCGGCTATAAAGGCCCGCAAGCGATGGCAGCATTGTCTGATCGCGAGATCGACGACATCATTTCTTATATGCGCACGCTCGGTAAAAAATAAAGGGGAAAGACATGAAACGAATAAAAATGAATCGCAGGAATTTTCTCAAGAGCAGTGCCTTTATAACGGGTTCCGCCGGGGTAACCGGCCTGATGGTGGGTGCAAATCCCGAGCTGGAAGCCGCGCCGGTTAGTGAAGTAAAGACATCTGTCGACCGCAAGACGGCCATCGCGCAATGCCCATACTGTGGTGTGGGTTGTGGCACGATTATTCAGGCCGAAAACGGCAGGATTGTATCCATGCGCCCGGACAAGGATCACCCGACCAATTATGGCCTGCAATGCATCAAGGGTCTGACTGCGGCCGAACCGATTTATGTCGATCGCATGCAAGGTGACACCTATGTCCGCAAGGATGTCTGGGCCGAATGGAACAAAAAAGGCCACGGCAACCTGGAGTATAGCAGCAAGACCAAGGGTTCTTTCGACGAGGAACACTTTATCCGTGTCCCTTATGAAAAGGCCTCGGATATGGTGGCACACAAGCTGGCGCACTTCGCCAGGAAATACACGGGTAACTCCATTGGTCTGTATGGTTCCGGTCAGCTGACCATGGAAGGCCAGTACCTGGAAAATCTGTTTATGAAGGGTGTGCTGGGTTCCAATACCATCGAGGCCAATGCACGTATGTGCATGACTTCAGCCGTGACCGGCTATTTCGCCACGCTGGGTTCCGATACCCCGCCACTGGCATATGAGGATATCGAACTGTGTGACATGATCATGCACTTTGGTCACAATGCACGCGAGTCACATCCGATTATTTTCTGGCGTGCGGCCGATTACAAGCGCAAGAAAGATATCCCGACAGTAGTAGTGGACCCACGCTACACAGGCACATCCAAGGGCTATGAGGATATCAATCCGAAAAACTCGGTTCATGTGCCGATTCTGAATGGTGACATCAGTTTCCTGAACTCGATTGCGCATGTGTTACTGAAAGATCACAAGGATATTATCGACTGGAAATTTCTCAAGGCCCATACCACAGGCTGGGAAACGTATACCAAAGGCGTATTGAAAGACTACAGTCCGGAACAGGTGCAGGATCGCATGGGTGGTCCCAATCACGATGTCTCTCCGGCCCTGATTCGAAGGGTGGCAGGTATGTTTGCCGATGCGACACGCAAACGACTGGCCCGCAGTAAGGGTAAACATGAAGGTAAGGGTTATGGTGGTGTTATTATCATGTGGGGTATCGGCTATAATCAGCATATCCATGGCCAGCACAATACTATTTCTATTATTAACCTGTTAACCCTGACGGGCAACCTGGCCAAGCCGGGTTGTGGGCCGTTCTCGATGACCGGGCAGCCCAATGCGATGGGCGAGCGTTTTACCGGTGGTCTGACCGGGCGTCTGCCGTTTAACCAGCCCCTGAAGAATGCATCACATCGCAAGTGGATGGCCAAACAATGGCGTGTACCGGAAAAAAATCTGATAACGGCGATGAAGGCCAAAAACCCGGGGATGGCCATTGGTATGATGGAACGTGCGCTGAAGGGTGATGTCAAGGCGATGGTGTTTGTCTATGCCACGCATATCGACCTGCCGGATCAGCAAAACCTGATCCGCCCGGCCCTGGCGAAGACATTTAATGTGGTACAGGAAATCTACCGCCATGCCCCCAATAACCTCTATGCCGATGTAATCTTTCCGGCCGCAACCTGGGGTGAGGTCGATGGAACCTATATCAGTTCCGAGCGTCGTTTGAACCGCGTCGAGAAAGCGGCCGAGCCACCTCCAGGCTGCCGCCCGGATATGGATATGGTTATCGACAAGGGACGAGAGGTGGCACATCTGCTGGGGCTGAATGCCGACAAGATATTCCCGTGGAAGCGCAAGGAAGATGGCTTTTATGATGCCCAGGAGATTTTCCGCGATGTGTTGACGGCATCAGGAGGTACCGATACCGACTTGACCGGGTTGCTGGAGGTTGAAAAGCTGGATGGCAAGACGCCTTACCAACAAATGCGTGATTTGCGCGGTATCCAGTGGCCGGCACCGACCTATGAGATCGCCAGGAATGGTGGAACCAAACGTCGCTTCATGTTGCAGGAAGGCCAGTGGAAGAACAAGCCTTACGGTTACTTCCGCACCAATGATGGCAAGGTGCATATGAAACTGTGTCAGCAGGACTACAGCAAGCGTGAGGAGATCACCAAAAAGCTGATGGAATTTGGCCAAAAGAAGGGTATGTATACCATTGACAACATGGCGTTGCTGAAGCAGGCGCGTGATATGGGTCTGACACCTGATCTGCCGGATGAAAAACACCGTGGCAAGAAATGGAACAAGGTCCCCAGGGACAAGTATCCATACTGGCTTGGACTCGGCGTGGTGTATGAACACTTCCACACTGCCAAGTCAAACCGCAGTCCGACTACACGTCGTCTGGTACCCGAGATGTATGTTGAAATGCATCCCGATGATGCCAAAGATCTCGGTATCAAGGACGGTGACAAGGTCAGGCTGGTGACACGTCGCGGCAACTTCGAGGCCAGGGCACAGGTGGGGGTTAACAGTCTGATCAAGCCGGCCCGTAACAGTGTACCCAGGGGTTATATGTTCAGCCCGTGGAACCTGTCGGTGGCCGACAGTGCCGATCCAAAAAGGAACAAGTGGCTGGTAAATAACACCTCCAGCCGCGTTTGGGATATTGTTTCGGGCCAGGTTGACTTCAAGAAACTCGCTGTTCGAATCGAGAAAGTCTGACGACCTCAGGTACCAGTGATCAGGGATTTAATTTTAATATTTTCCTGGTCCCTGGTACCTCGTCCCTTATTCTTGAACCTGATCAATCATATGAGATGAGAGGCCTGCTGGTTTAACAGGCATCACCAGGCTGGACACATGAAACGAAGACAATTTCTCGCAGACCTCATCTATGGTGCCACGGTTGCATTAACATTACCGGTACAGTCCGTCGAGGCACGCGTCAATACCACCGGCATACGTTACCTGCGTCCGCCGGGCGCACTGCCTGAGGATCAATTTAAATCACAATGTATTCGCTGTGGTCAGTGTGGAGAAATCTGTCCGAATCGCTGTATCACCTATTTTGGTATAGCCAACGGGATGGATGTACTTGATACACCTTTTATTATACCGAGAGAACAGGCCTGCATTCTGTGCATGAAGTGTGGTGATGTTTGTCCATCCGGCGCTATTCAGCCAATCAAGCGTACATTCAAGGAGATTGTTGGCAAGGTTCGGATGGGCATGGCACGTGTGGATGAAAATCTGTGTCTGTCATATCAGGGCAAGACCTGTGGTGTTTGTTATCGTGCCTGCCAGTTACAGGATGTTGCCATCAAGGTGGGTATGCTTGAACAACCCAGGGTGCTGGAATCCTGTGTTGGTTGTGGTCTGTGCGAACGTTCCTGTATCCAGATGCCACAGGCCATAAGAATTATTCCTGACTACGGTCAGCAGAAAGAAGCATGATGACGGCTAAAGGAAATTTTTTTCATATCAGGCATTTGAACAAACTTCGCTGGGTTGTCCTCAGTATTGTTTTTCTGATGTTGCTGCTGCTTCCCTTTATATATCTTTATCAGACGTATGTTGCCGCACATGCCTACGATTTATTGCCGGCAAGCGAAAAGCAGATATACAATGTGATGGAAAAGCTGACATCTCCATTTGTGTCAGACCCTGAAAACCAGCTGGATCAGATCAAGGGTAATACATGGTCTGGCACCTTGTTTGGTTTAAAACTGAGCGATCCACTGGCTGTTGTGTCACAAGCAGCGGCGAGCCAGAAATTTTACTGGCCATTTATACTGACCGGGTTGATCCCGCTAATTTTCACACTGATACTGGGACGTTTTTATTGTGGCTGGATTTGTCCCGCAACGTTTCTTTATGAACTTAATTCAAATCTCGCTGTGTTATTGAATAAAATGGGTATCCACAGTGGTAACCGTCGTTTTGACCGTCGTTTCAAATACCTGGTGCTGGCTGTTGGCGTGACCCTTTCTGCTGTTGCCGGTGCAGTCCTGACGGCTGCGATCTATCCGCCGGCCATTGTGGGCCGTGAAATTTATTATGGTATCGCACAGGGAGGATACAGCCATGTTGTACTCGGCGGTTTTGGTGCCGGTGCAGTTTTCTTTTTTACAACGCTGTTGTTTGACCTGTTTGTTTCACGACGAGGATTTTGCCGTTACCTGTGTCCGGGCGGCGCATTGTATTCGTTGTTGGGCCGATACCGTGTCCTGCGCATACAACGTGTCGTGGAAGAATGTAATGACTGCGCCAAGTGTAATGCTGTTTGCGAATTCGGACTTGATCCATTACGGGATAGTTTCGGACAGGAATGCAATAACTGTACTGCCTGTATTGCCATCTGCCCAACGGATGCATTTGAGTTTAAATTTTCTGTCAAGGATAAGGTATTTCAGGGGCCAGGCCATCTGGGACGTTCTTACAGGCGTGGCCAGGAGGCCCGGTTGATGTCGGAACCGGATGAGTGACCGGCAATGAAAAGACGGGGCCTCCTGAAGACGGCTTTCTGGACGCTGTCTGCCGTGACTGCATCAATGTTGCCATTTGGTTTCCTGCGTTTGATGACACCTTCGTTAAAGGCCGATGTGCGCTGGCATTTACGGCCACCGGGCGCGTTGAAGGATGACCTTGCGTTTGTATCGGCCTGTATCGGTTGTGGTGTATGTGGTGAGGTGTGCCCAACACGCTGTATAAAATTTTACACCCGGGAGGGAGGTAACAGGATCAATACACCTTATATCGACCCGTCTGTGAAGGGATGTATTCTGTGCGGTAAATGTATGGAAGTCTGTCCGACCGAGTCACTGACGCCAACACCAAAAGAAGAAATTGATATGGGCATTGCGCAGATCGATCGTAGCGCATGCTATCCATGGGTAGATCAGGGGATCTGTGGTGCCTGTGTTGCCGTATGCCCGCTGGGTGGCAAGGCAATCGGGTTTGATTTTGCCAACTTCTATAAGCCGGTTGTGAAGGAAGGATGTGTTGGTTGCGGTCAATGTGTCGAGGTTTGTCCGCATCCGGGTTTACCTGTCTGGATTGCCAGTCGCGAGGAAGGGACAATCGCTCGCCATGGTGCAGGTCAGCGACGTAAGTGGCTACAATAAATTGTTTGTCAATAAGAGGTTGGTTTAAATGATTCGAGCATTGTTATTTCTGCTGGCAAGTATTATCAGCTTTGATGCGTTGGCACATCATATTCTTGGCCGGCCGTCGTACAGTCTTGGAGACGATTCGAATACTCCGCCCAGTATGCAGGTCGAGACCCAGATTGGCGATTTTTATGTTACCTACATGGTCTTCCCGGCCTTTCCACAACCGGGAAAACAGGGGCGTGTAAACCTTTACGCTACGCGACGAGACAGTGGTAAAACCTATGATGGGCAGGTGACATTCACGATAAGGGATGACAAATGGTTTGGCAGTCATCAGGAGGCATTGGGCACACAGAATATTGATGACGGCGTATACAGGCAGGGTTTTCTGGTGAAGAAAGCAGGGAAATATTTAATTCAGGCCAGATTCCATTCAAATGGTGAGCCCTACACCATTGATTTCCCGTTAAGGATCGGCCAGGTTTCATCCATTGGCCCGATCGGTATTGCGGCAATCGTTATTTTTTCTGTGTTATTAATTGTGAATATCATTCAAAGAAAACGTTTATTGCGGGGAAAAATCCAGTCAGCCGGTCGGGAAAGCAACTGATGGTTATGACTCACCCGGGATTACCTGATTATCTGGTTTATCTGAACTGGGTGTTTATGTTCCTGGTCTCGGCCTGGGCCTTGTATACAAGGGTTCCCGAAAAGGCAGTACATAAGTGCATTCAGCTAAACAGGGTTCCTGTATTGGGGGGTGTGGTTCGCTTTCTGAATCGAAGCCCATGGCCCTTGTTACTTATAAAGATAGTTATAGTAGCCGTTTTTATTACCATAATTTATGCCGGCCTGCAGGGTACACCCGTTCCTGAACGTAATCTGGCAACGGTGCTGACATGGAATCTGTGGTGGGCCGGACTGATTATCGCTATCTTTTTTCTGGGTTCAGCGTGGTGTGCGGTTTGTCCGTGGGATGCGATTGCAACCTGGTTAGTACGCAGGCGCTTATGGAAGCGGGCAGGGTCCAATAACAGCCTTAACCTCAAGGTGCCAGGGTGGCTGCGAAATGTCTGGCCGGCACTGTTGATGTTTATGGCGTTGTCGTGGTTTGAGTTGGGTGCCGGTGTGACGGTTGATCCTTATGCAACGGCCATGTTGTCGCTGGCTATGGTGGTGATGGCGACGGTATCCCTGGCCATATTTGAGAACAAGGCCTTTTGCCGTTATTTTTGTCCCGTGGGACGTACTGTCGGTTTTTACTCACAACTGGCACCGGTTGAACTGCGACCGATAGACAAGGCTGTCTGTGCAGATTGTGAAACACTTGAGTGTTATCATGGCTCGGATCTGGTTGAGCCTTGCCCAACCAGTTTGGTGATAGGAACATTGACTCAAAATACCTTCTGCACATCATGTGGTAATTGTGTACAAAGTTGCCCTGAAAAAAATGTCTCATGGAATTTGCGTCCCCAGAGTGTCGAGGTTAAGCAGGATGCACGCCCACATTGGGATGAGGCCTGGTTTATGCTGGGGCTGTTGGCCCTGACCAGTTTTCATGGCATAACGATGTTACCTTTCTGGTTTGACAGCATGAGCCAGCTTGGTGGCTGGATAGGCGACTCTGGCAGGCTGTTGTTTACCTTTTCTGCGGGTATGTTACTGGTCATACTTGTACCGGCAGGAATCTATTCATTGTCGGCATACTGGTCGTATAAGTGGTCAGGCGAAGTAAATCATTACAGGCAGGTATTTTCGACCTTGGCCTTTGCTTTACTGCCACTGGCTTTTTCATATCATATTGCCCATAACCTCAACCACCTCGTGCGTGAGCCGGCAGATTGGCTGTCGCTATTCAAAAACCCTTTGGGTGCTGGAATGCAACCCCTGAGTATGGACGGGAAGCACGAACGATATATGAATATGATTGTTTCCCAGGACACACTGTCATGGATACAGGCGGGTTTGATGTTATTCGGTTTCTGGCTGGCGATACAGGTTGTTCGCTACCGGGGTTTTGCCATGTATTCGGAAACCAGGTTATGGGTATTACCTGTCATTGTTTTTGCAGTTATGATGCATGGCTTTAATTTATGGTTGATGGCACAACCGATGACAATGCGGATGTGATATGACAATTTCTGGATGGGGTATTTTTAACGCAGAGAACGCTGAGGCACAGGGCCGCAGAGATATATTGTTGCAGGTTACATGCTGTGATTTATATCTGGAGTTCATTTACTGGCTTAAAGTTCACGTGGTATCACTATGAATAAAATTATGGATTTTTCTCACCGCCGCGACTCTGCGAGCTCTGCGTTAGACAGTAAGGCTAATTGAATATGGACAGAAGATCATTTTTCAGACGCACAGTAAGCAAGGCCGCCCAGACGGTCGTCAGGGAAGTTGACGACAAGGTCAGGGCCGATGCTGTCCACTGGATTCGCCCGCCCTATGCGCTGGATGAACTTGAGTTTCTGCTGGCCTGTACACGCTGTGGTGAGTGTGTGTCGATTTGCCCGTACAAGGTGATTTTTCCATTGGAATCCCGTCTGGGTGCCAAGGTGGTGAATACACCTGCGCTGGATTTATTGAACATGGCCTGTCATTTATGTGAAGACTGGCCTTGTGTAAATGTTTGTGAGACTGCGGCATTGAAAATACCGGATGTTGAAGAAGGGCATAACATTCCATTGCCATTTCTTGCAAAGGCCGGGATTAATACATCAAGTTGTTTGCCATACTCCGGCCCCGAATGCGGCGCTTGCCAGGGAAGCTGTCCTGTGCCGGGTGCAATGATCTGGGAGCTGGAGAAGCCACGTATTGATAGCACACTGTGTACGGGTTGTGCGATGTGCCGGCAGGCCTGCATAGTAGAACCAAAAGCGGTTTTTATATCCTCTGTCTACAAGGATGCATGATATGAAAAAGCCCGGCCTTAAAGAAAGAATCATACAGTTTGTTCTGAAAAATAATGTAAAGTATCCAACAACTATTTTGTTCACATTTTTTTTGATGGGCATTATTTTCTGGGGCGGGCTTAATACCGCGATGGAAATGAGTAACACTGAGGAATTTTGTATTTCCTGTCATGAAATGAAAGAGAATGTCTATCAGGAGTACAAGAAAACCATACACTACACCAACCGCACCGGCGTACGCGCGACCTGTCCGGATTGCCATGTGCCGCGTGAGTGGGTACATAAATTCGTAAGAAAAATAAGGGCAACCAATGAGCTGTTCCATAAAATAGTGGGCAGTGTAAATACGCCTGAGAAGTTTAATGCAAAACGAATCAAGTTGGCCGGTCACGTATGGAAATCAATGAAAGAAACGGATTCACGCGAATGCCGGAACTGTCATAGCATTCAGTCGATGAATCTTGGCAGACAGGAAAAACTGTCAAGCGTCAAACATTTACGTGCGATGAAAAACAATATGACCTGTATTGATTGTCACATGGGCATCGCACACACTTTACCGGAGGATTTTGACAAGGACGGTAAACTGCACGATTTTTTTGAGGAAACCAACCGTCCCTGCAATGATTGCCATAAAGACATGGCCTGGTCCGGGGACTGATTCCGACAGTTTTGTATCATGCCGCAGGCAGTGGCAGTGACGCCCTGCAAGAGAGACCTTGTTGGCTGCCTGTCAAACCGTCTGGTAATAAAGATTCTGCGGGTGGTTTGCCTGTGCAAAGAAAAACCACCGTTCTGCCAGCAGGCCAATGTATTGCACAAGAAATGCCGTGATGAGCAGGTCATTGCTTTTCTGGTTGATACCGGCCGATAGCAGAATAACAGGGAAGATAAAGACCAGGATCAGGAATATCCACTTGATGGATTTTAAAAAACCGGATTTTGCATGATGAAAGTATTCACGTGTATTAAATGAACCACCCATCAGGCCCATTGCCTTTTGCTGGATGTTTGTGTGACGTATTCCAATTGCAGACTGCAGACTGGATTTATGTTTAATACGGGAATTGCGAAACAGTGAAGCCGACCGGCTTATCAGCGCGGCCAACGTGATGATAGCAGCCCATGTCCCGAACAGGTTCACCAGATTAGGCGCCATGAATGCGGAATAGGCCGTTGCCAGTGTGAAACCTGAGGCCGTGCCTAGCAGGACATAGTTAATGACGGTCAACGGGCTATGCCATTCCTGCAGAAATTTCAGGCAGGCATAAATCATTCCTGTGCAGACAAACAGGGTAAAACAAAGCAAGGTACCTGTTATACCAACATAGAGTGATAACTGGCCCTGTAATGGCTGATTCTGTACGTCAATAATCATTGGGTCCCGGTTGAAATAATGCATGGTGCCGTATACAAAAACAATAAACATGAATGCCGGCAATACCAGTACCTCACGTGATAACCAGGAAGTACGCCATTGTGCGGCCGAACGCCATGCCCGCTCAGGGTGGCCCAGGTGAAAAAATGAGGCGACCAGGCCAGCCAGCAGGAGTGCCAATGCGATTGCACTGCCGTAGGCATAAAACTGATGCGGGTTTTTGATTGTTACAAATTCAACCGCGGCATAGCTCTGTGCTGTAAACAGTGCCAGGAATAAACCCTGGCCAGCGCCAATCAGGGTGGTTAAAAATATAACTGAAAATGCAGGATGCATGATTAACCCCAGGTAAAAGATAAAAGATAAAAAATAAAAGTGTGTGCCCTGTTCAGCGAGGAAGGGAAAAGTAAATACATTGAGAATGATCTTATTTCTTTCATCTTTACTCTTTCCCCTGCTGTTAACTTACCAACTGGTAACATCATCCAGGGTCTGATCATCAATGACCTTCGCAGGCTTCAGACCTTCCTTCTTCAACGGGTTATCTGCACGAATCAGTTCATCCTCATGGATCCTGATCCTTGTCTTGCGGCGTGGCAGATAATGGTTGGACGGCTTGGTGCCCCATTCGGGCATCAACTGGTACCCTCCTTCTTCGCGGATCATTATCGAGACATCAGACCCGGAATCATGCACATCACCAAACAGGCGTGCATTGGTCGGACAGGCCAGCACACAGGCCGGTTTACGTTCCGACTCGGGAAGCTTTTCGTCGTAGATGCGATCAACGCACAGGGTGCATTTTTTCATGACCTTCTGGTGCTCATCAAACTCACGTGCGCCATAGGGGCAGGCCCATGAGCAGTATTTACAACCGATACACTTGTCGTAATCAACCAGTACGATACCGTCTTGTTCGCGTTTGTAACTGGCGCCAGTCGGGCAGACAGGGACGCAGGGCGGGTCTTCGCAGTGCAGGCAACTCTTTGGAAAATGCACGGTTTCCGTGTTCGGAAATTCACCAATCTCAAAAGACTGCACACGGTTAAAAAACGTACCGGTCGGATCCCTGTCGTAGGGGTTGTCATCGCACATGTAGCCAGCCGGTCCGGAAGTGTTCCATTGCTTGCAACTGGTCACGCAGGCATGGCAGCCAACGCAGACGTTCAGATCGATAACCAAGGCGAGTTGTGTCATTTTACTTGCTCTGTTGGACTGGCAAAAGCCGGCCTTTTATTTGTATTTAATTTTCTGTTTAACTTTTTACATAAGGGAAAAGTTAAAAACACTTGAGCTGAATTCAGTGTGAAGCGTTATTTACTAGCCCCTGGCCCCTGTTTCTTCCCTGCAAAAAAGCCCAGCCACGATTTACGTTTGGGCTGACCAGGCGCAGGTTTGACTGGCCTGAATTGTGGTAACGTGACAGTTTCCTGGTTGGAATCGGCCTTGTAGATTCGTACCCGTACGTCATACCAGCCGGCCTGTCCTGTTACCGGGTCCGAGTTGGAGATATGCTCACCCGCGTCATGTTTGGGCAGTTCCTCGGATATAACATGGTTCAGCAGAAAACCCTGCTTCGATTCGTTTGCATCCGGTGTCAGGCCCCAGGTACCGCTGGCCTTGCCAATCGCGTTCCAGGTCCAGATTGTACCCGGCTCCACTGCTTCGCTGTATCGGCACATGCAGCGTACCTTGCCCCATTGTGATTCCACCCAGATCCAGTCGCCGTCCTCTATCCCCTGTGCCCTGGCAGTTTTGGGGCTGGCATAGAGAAAATTGTAGGTATGAATCTGGCGCAACCAGGCATTCTGGGAATCCCAGGAGTGGTACATTGCCATCGGCCGTTGTGTTACTGCATTCAGCGGGTATTTGTGTTTGTCTGTCAGTTGTGACTCGAGCGGCTCATAATAGAACGGCAATGGATCGAAATAGGTTTCGATGCGCTTGCGCAGATGTTCAGGTGGCTGTTTGCCATCACTCTTGCCTTGTGCGGCCAGCCGGAATTTTTGCAGCACTTCGGAATATAGATGGATGTTGATCGGCTCGGCATAGCGGGTCAGGCGGTGTTCCTGCGCCCATTCCAGATAACCCTTGTTCCAGTTGCGCATGTACTGGAAAGAACGCGGTAGCTCATACTGGTAGACGCAATTGTTTTTCTCATACATTTCCCACTGGTTCGGGTTGGGTTCACCCTTCATGAATTTTTCACCACCCTTGCCGCGCCAGCCGGACAGGAAGCCGATACCCGAGCCTGGTTCGGTTTCAAAATTGACAATAAAGTCCGGATAGTCGCGGAACTTGCGACTGCCATCTTCCTTGACAAAGGCAGGCAATTTCAGGCGTGAGCCGATCTCGATCAACACCTCCTGGAAGGGTTTGCATTCACCTGTCGGTGGCAGTACCGGTATGCGAACAGAGTCTACCGGGCCGTCATATTCCGAGATCGGGCGATCAAGCATGGACATCACGTCATGTCTTTCCAGGTAAGTTGTATCCGGCAGAACAAGATCCGCATAGGCCACCATTTCAGACTGAAAGGCGTCGCAGACAATCAGGTAAGGGATTTTGTACTCACCATTATCATTCTTGTCATTGAGCATCTTGCGAACCTGTTCGGTGTTCATGCTTGAGTTCCATGCCATGTTGGCCATGAAAATCATCAAGGTGTCGATCGGGTAGGGGTCGCCACGCCATGCATTGGTGATCGCATTGTGCATCAGGCCATGCACGGATAGCGGGAATTCCCATGAAAAGGCCTTGTCCAGACGAACGGGTTCGCCTTTGTCGTCGACAAACAAATCATCGGGGTCGGCAGGCCAGCCCAGAGGCATACCATTTAATGGTGTTTCCGGCTGCACATCTTCCGGACCCTGAGGTGTTTTGGCGCAAGGAGGTATCGGACGCGGGAACGGCGCCTTGTGTCGGAAACCGCCGGGGCGATCGATCGTGCCCAGCAAGGTCATTAATATGGACAGCGCACGGATTGAATGAAAACCGTTGGAATGTGCGGCCAGGCCACGCATGGCGTGGAAAGAGACAGGGTTGCCGGTCACCGTGTCGTGCTCACGGCCCCAGACATCGGTCCAGGCAATCGGTAACTCAATGCGCTCGTCTCGTGCAGTAATACCCATTTCATGTGCCAGGCGACGAATGGTTTCAGCCGGAATACCGGTTATGTTTGCTGCCCACTCAGGGGTGTATTTTTCCAGACGTTCATGCAATAACTGGAATGAGGTCTTGACCGGTGTGCCATCTTTTAATGCATGTTCGCCAAGTAAATAAGGGTCATGATCGATATCACGGCGGGCGACAATGGCCTGATCGGTCTTGCGGTCCCACCACAGTTTGTTTTGTGGATCGAAACACCCTTCTTCTTCCGGTACTTCTGCACGTACAAACATGCCGTATTCGGTACTGTTTTCATCCATGTTGACCAGTTCAGCCGAGTTGCTGTATTCCACCAGGAAATCGCGGTCATACAGACCGGTCTTGACGATCTCATGGTTCAGTGCCATTAATAATGCACCGTCGGTGCCAGGTTTGATCGGAATCCATTCATCGGCAATGGCAGAGTAGCCGGTGCGGACAGGGTTAATGGAAATAAACTTGCCACCCTGCCGTTTGAATCTGGACAACGCCATTTTCATCGGGTTGGAGTGGTGGTCCTCTGCGGTGCCAATCATGATAAACAGCCTTGAGCGATCCAGGTCCGGCCCGCCAAATTCCCAGAATGAACCCCCGATGGTATAGATCATGCCCGCAGCCATGTTGACCGAGCAAAACCCGCCATGTGCCGCATAATTGGGTGTCCCGAACTGTCTGGAAAACAGGCCTGTCAGGGCCTGCATCTGGTCACGGCCAGTGAACAGTGCAAATTTCCCGGGGTCAGTTTTACGAATTTTTCCAAGGCGTTCTTCCATGATAGAGAAGGCCTCATCCCAGCCGATGGCCTCAAATTCATTGTCTCCCCGGTCGGCACCCGCTTTTCGTTTAAGTGGCATGGTGAGTCGTGCCGGGGAATACTGTTTCATGATTCCCGATGATCCCTTGGCGCAAATAACCCCTTTATTCAAAGGATGGTCAGGATTTCCCTGGATGTAACGTACTTCGCCATTACGTATAGTCACACGGATACCGCAGCGACAGGCGCACATATAACAAGTCGTGTTCCTGACTTCGACGCGCTCACCGGCGGGTTGGGTAATGGGGTCGTGTATTGGTTTAGGTATGCTCATGAGGGTTTAACCCAGTAAAAAAGTCATCATACTGTAGTGATCAGAACATCATATAGCCAATCAAGAAAATAAAGAATGGTATAAAATTAGTATATAATAATATATTAATTACCTAAAGATGATAATTAATATATTATCAATAAAAACATAATGTTAATATGACAATAAATTAGCAATTATTCAATAAGAATGATTTATGCCCCGCAAAGATAAAACTGTTTTGCTTTCTCCCTATAACTATATAAGGTTAGCCTCCCGGATTGAGGTTTGTACCTGTTTATGGCCTGTTTCGGGCAATCAGCGCGTCCTTAGCTAATGGCATGCATATCAAGGTGTCATTAGGTAAGGGCGTATAATAATTTTAAAGTTTAAGGCCTTTTCAGGCCAGGACTCATGAGCCACTGGCAACAGTGGAAATTTAAACCGCGGTAAACGTTAGGAGAAACAAAAATGCCTACATTCGTACGTACCGACAAATGTGACGGCTGTAAGGGTCAGGACAAAACTGCATGCATGTATATCTGTCCTCACGATCTGATGAAGCTGGACAAGGATGGTTCTGAGACAGGTCATGCTATGAAGGCCTGGAATCAGGAACCCGAACAATGTTGGGAATGTTATTCTTGTGTCAAAATCTGCCCTCAACAGGCTATTGAGTGTCGAGCTTATGCCGACATCGTGCCTCTTGGCGGTTCTGTACAGCCATTACGTGGAACTGACTCCATTATGTGGACGATCAAGTTCCGTAACGGCAACATGAAACGCTTCAAGTTCCCGATTCGTACAACAGCTGAAGGGTCTGCTGATCCACAGGCGGGTCGTCCTGATGCAAATTCAGGTGATCTGGCTGCATATGACAAGCTGTTCGACAACGATGTTCATGCTTGTGACCTGAGTCAGTTTGCCAGCTAGGTCATCGAGCATCTGCGTTTTATAGATAACTAATTTCAAGAATTGAGAGGTATAGACATGTCCGATTATGGATTTGGAAATCCGGAAGTCGTCGAAGAAGAGGTTGATATTCTTATTATCGGTGGCGGTATGGCAGCTTGTGGTGCAGGCGTTGAACTCATGCGTTACTCAGAGTCCAAAGATCTGAAAATCAAGTTGGTTGATAAAGCAGCATTGGACCGTTCCGGCGCGGTTGCACAGGGTCTGTCAGCGATCAACACCTACATGGGTGATAATGATCCTTCAGATTACGTTCGTATGGTCAAGACTGACTTGATGGGTATCATCCGTGAAGATCTGGTTTATGACTGCGGTCGTCACGTAGACAGTTCAGTTCACCTGTTCGAGGAATGGGGCTTGCCAATCTGGAAACAGCCGGGTGATGAAGACAAGAAACTGACTGAAGGCGGAAAGCCGGTACGTTCAGGTAAATGGCAGATCATGATCAACGGTGAGTCTTACAAATGGATCGTTGCCGAAGCTGCCAAGAAATCTCTGGGTACTGAAAACATCCAGGAACGTGTATTCATCGTTAAACTTGTAAATGATAAAAATGATCCTACACGTGTTGCCGGAGCCGTTGGTTTCTCGGTACGTGAAGACAAGGTCTTCGTTTACAAATTCAAGTGCTGTTTGCTGGTTTGTGGTGGTGCGGTTAACGTATTCCGTCCACGTTCAGTGGGTGAAGGTCAGGGGCGTGCCTGGTATCCAGTATGGAATGCCGGCTCTACTTATGCGATGGCTCTTGAAGCCGGTGCGACTGGCACCATGCTTGAAAATCGCTTCGTACCTGCCCGTTTCAAAGACGGATACGGTCCTGTAGGTGCATGGTTCCTGCTGTTCAAGGCAAAGGCTATGAACGCTGCCGGTGAAGACTACCAGACCACAAATGCCCACCTGCTGGAAGAGCATAACTATGGTACACATGCACACGGTCACGTAATGGGTACTTGCTTACGTAACCATTTAATGTTGGCTGATATGAAAGCTGGTAAGGGTCCTATCTTCATGGATACTCCTTCAGCATTGGCCAAACTGGCTGAAACCATGACACCAAAGGAAATCAAGCATCTGGAAGCAGAAGCCTGGGAAGATTTCCTTGATATGACTATCGGTCAGTGTGGTATCTGGGCAGGTGAAAACATCGAACCTGATAAAGAAATGTCAGAATTGATGCCTACAGAACCATACCTGCTGGGTTCACATGCTGGTTGTGCCGGTCTGTGGGTTTCCGGTCCTGAAGATCTGCCAGGTGTTCCAGAACACTGGAGCTGGGGTTCAAACGGCAACAAGTATCGCACCATGACGACTGTTAACGGCCTGTTCACAGCGGGTGACGGTGTCGGTGCCTCTGGTCACAAGTTCTCTTCAGGTGCATTCACTGAAGGTCGACTGGCTGCCAAGTCCATGATCCGTTTTGCAATGGATAACAAAGACTTTAAACCTGAGCTGGAAACTTCAGTTGAAGAACTGGTTGAAGATATCTATAAGCCGGTTCGTAACTTCCTTGAACATAAGGATTACACAACTGCTATCGATGTTAACCCTAACTACATCACGCCAAAAATGCTTCAGTTCCGTTTGCAGAAATGCATGGACGAGTATGTGGCCGGTGTATCCACTTATTATCAGACTAACGCCGCAATGATGGGTGTTGCTGAAAAGAAACTGGTTATGCTGAAGGAAGATGCAGAAAAGATGCGTGCGAAAGACCTGCACGAACTACTGCGTGCATGGGAAAACTACCATCGCATCATGGCTGCAGAAGCACACATGAAGCACATTCAGTTCCGTGAAGAAACCCGTTACCCGGGTTACTACTATCGTGCAGATTTCCTTGATCTGGACGACGAAAACTGGAATTGCTTTGTAAACTCAACATATGATCGTAAGACAAAAGAATGGTCTTTGGTTAAAGAACCTTACGTTCAGTTGATCAAGGATTAAGAGCTGGTAGTAGTTTTACCGGATCTTGTATCCTTTTAGAGATCGGGCACCTCAGGGTGTCCGATTTTTTTAATTCCAGGTAAAAGGTACAAGATACAAGGTAAAATGTAACCTTTACCCTTGTAACTTGTATCTTGTACCTTTTACCTTTCTTCTTCTTTTGATAAACTATGCAGCCCTGAATTCTAATGCCGGGCTGATATTGCCTGCAGGATAGTACCAATGAGTGATAAAAAATCTGAAACTGATCGTTTAAAGGATGACAATATCTTTGAGAAATTTGATATTCCTTTCAAAACGGCTGTACAACCACAACAGCTTACGCTGGATTCGAAGATCAGTTTCAGTTGCTATAAAGGCATCAAGTGTTTCAATGCCTGCTGTAGCAATATTGATATTACCCTGACACCTTATGATATTCTGCGTCTTGCAAGGCATCTTGATATTCCGACCTGGAAGGCACAATTACAATACACACGTCCTTACGAAATGGATTCCCATAGCATGCCGGGAGTCAAGATGCGCCCGGTTGAAGGCGGTACGGCCTGTCAGTTTATGACCGAAGAAGGGTGCAGTGTTTATGAAGACAGGCCGACTGCATGTCGATACTACCCGTTTGGAACCATGGGGATGAGGCGAAAAGATTCCGGTGAACTGGAAGATGTCTACTTCATTGTAAAGGAGGATCATTGCAAGGGGCATGACGAAGATAATGCAATGACCATTGCGGAATTTCGTGAGCAGCAAGGCGTCAAAATTTATGACACTATGAATCGTGAATGGCTGGATATTATCGTCAAGAAACGCTCGGCCGGGCCCACGGTAGGCGCACCAAGCGAACGCAGTATGCAGTTGTTTTCCATGTCCTACGACCTGGATGCCTTTCGCATGTTTACCCAGAGTGACGGTTTTATAAAGATGTTTGATCTGGATAGTGAGCTGAGAAAGGGTATTGATGAGGATGATACGACCCTGACCCGGTTCTGTATGCGATTTCTGAAACAGGTGCTCTTCGGGGAGCATACCATTAAACTGAAAGAAGGGGCTGCCAAACTGCGATATGAAGAACGTAAGGATGTAATCAAGTCAAAGCACGAAGAAAACGTAAAGAAATACAGTTTACGGGACCCGACAGAGGGCACCGACGATACCTGAAAAGTGAATTGAAAAAGGCACGAAAAAACGCAACCTTGGGTTGCGTTTTTTCGTGTCTGCATATCTGTAAGGGGACATACCGCTATAAAATATTATTGATAGGGTTATTAGGTATTCTTAATGCGAACGATTCGTATTTGCATCAATAGAAAAAATGATTTAACATTAGAAAATTCTAACATCTAGCAAAGCTACCGGGGTAAATCATGTCTCTTACACGTTTATTGTCAATTACATTACTACTGGCCGTCACCTCCATGGCTAATGCCAGCCAGGGAAAAGTCACCCTTGAAGAATTAAAGTCCTTGATTCTCAAGCAACAAAAACAAATAGAGGACCTGAAATCACGCGTTAAATCGAACGAGCAAAAGGTCGAAGCCACGGGTGAAATACTGGATAAGTCAGTCACCAATGCGGAAGTTGATATTCCTGCCAGTACGCCAAAAACACATGTCGGCGGATATGGTGAACTGCACTATAATAACCTGGATAGCAAAAATGAGGTCGATTTTCACCGATTTGTACTTTTCTTTGATCATGATTTCAGTGACAAGTTAAGATTGTATTCAGAGCTGGAACTGGAACACACCATGTCAGGCGAAGGGAAGCCCGGTGAAGTAGAGCTTGAGCAGGCCTTCATCGAGTATGACCTGAATGACCAGCAAAATATAAAGGCGGGGGTTTTCCTGATGCCGGTTGGACTTCTTAATGAAACACATGAACCCAACACATTTTATGGTGTTGAACGTAATCCGGTGGAAACAAATATTATTCCAACAACCTGGTCAGAAGGGGGGCTGGTATTTAGTGGACGACATGCATCAGGATTTTCTTATGATATCGCCCTTGGTTCCGGCCTGTCTGTCCCAACAACAGGGGGTAATGCCTACAAAATCAGAAAAGGGCGTCAAAAGGTATCAGAGGCAAGCGCCAACAGTGGCGCGATAACCGGGCGATTGAAATGGACAGGCTGGAAGGGAGTAGAATTGGCCGCAACGCTGGTCCACCAGAATGATGTGACGCAGGGTGCCGGTGCGGCCGGTGCGGAATCATCGGCAACATTACTTGAAACACACGCAGCAATTCAACGTGGCCGGTTTGGACTTCGGGCATTGTACGCCAGTTGGAACCTGAATGGTGCCGGTGCAAAGTTGATTGGTCGTGACAGGCAAACAGGGTGGTACATAGAACCCTCCTACAAGTTCGACACGAAGCTTGGCATGTTTGCCCGATACAATGAATGGGATAATGAGGCAGGTCTGAATACGAGCTCAAAGAAAAAACAAACAGAAATTGGACTTAACTACTGGTTGCATGATGACGTGGTCTTGAAGGTTGATTATATGGATCAGTCAGGCAATGCCAAAGACAAGGGCTTCAACCTGGGTGTGGGATACAATTTCTAATGCGTTATCCAGATACGAAAACAGACAGGGAGGTGTTTTGAAGTACGGATTGTTATTGTTGTTATCGCTTGTTTCCGTATCTGTGGCCGCATCAGGGGGAATATATCAGAAGCCAGCTGATTTTATTAATGAGGTATTTGCCGGAGATGCACCCAAGGTGAGTATCTTGTGGCTAACCGGAGACCTGCGCGATGATATCGAAGGTATCCTGGGGCATAAGCCGGCCACATTGCGCACGCGGTACTGGAAAAGACACCTGCGCAGTGCATGGATACTCGAAGAGACAGGCAAAACAAAACCGATTACGGTCGGTGTTGTTATTAACCGGGGCCACATAGAAAAGATCAAGGTGCTGGTTTTCAGGGAAAGTCGTGGTTGGGAGGTAAGGCATGCATTTTTTACCGACCAGTTTGTCAATGCAACATTGACTTCAGAGGGGAAGCTGGATCGCAATATTGACGGAATTACCGGTGCAACCTTGTCGGTTCGTGCGTTACGTAAAATTGCACAACTGGCCCTCTATCTCGACAGGCAATCAGGCAAACCATGACGCGCCACCGATACAGGCGACGATTCAGATTAGGCTCACTTTATGTCTGGCATCGTTATATTGGTATCATGGCGGCATTGTTTGTTGTTTTGCTATCCATTACCGGCATTATGTTGAATCATACCGATGAACTGGGTCTTGATTCAAACTACATCGATTCGAATCGTATCCTCGACTGGTATGGTATCGATTTACCCGATAAACACACAAGCTTTAGTCACAAAAACTTCAGGGTTACATTGTTGGGTCACCAGCTTTATCTGAATTATAAAAAAGTTAAGGGTGAATATTCCAGCCTGGCAGGTTTGGTAGTCAGCGAAGGGGTACTGGTAGTGGCTGTTAATAATGGCCTTTTATTGTTAACCGACCAGGGCGAAGTGATTGAGAATCTGGATACAACACATGGGCTTCCGGCCGGCACAAAGGGTGTTGGGCTGGATCAGGGTAACGGGATTGTGGTTCGTACATCTTCCGGTGACTATCTTGCTGACAAAACACTGATAAAATGGCAAGGCCTTGTAGGAAAAAAAGATGTAGGCTGGTCTGTGCCATCCGTTATCCCGGAGGATCTGTTTTCTGAAATAAGCCGTGACTATCGCGGGCATGATCTGAGCGTGGAGCGCGTAGTACTTGATCTTCATAGTGGCCGTATTCTGGGTGAATGGGGCCCCACAATCATGGATGCTGCAGGTACTATTATGGTGCTGCTGTCAATAAGTGGTTTGTGGTTATGGGTCAAGGGGATTATTCACCGACGTAATCACCGCCGCAAAAAAGGTCACCGAGCCTGATAACCGGCCTGTATTTCACACCATTGTCCTGTCGGGGCCAGTGGTGTGAAATGCAGGTCAGGCCTTATTGCCCCAGCAACCTGCGCCTCAAGGGTTTGATAGCTGAAAAAATCAGTATAACCGCACTGATTTGCGCGACCCAGACTGGAATGAAATCTGTTGTTTTGGCCAATTGTGCTGCGGTATCGATATTATAAACAGCTACAATCCAGTCTACCAGCAGGCCAATTGCAATACTGCTTACAGCAATGCCGGCCAGGTAGACCAAAGCGGTACTTTTGCCCATTTCGCGGGAAACCACCATGACAGTACTGATATTGGTGGCGGGGCCTGCCAGCAGGAAAACCAGTACGGTTCCAGGCGATATGCCTGCCAGTAACAGGCCGGCGGCGAGTGGTGTCGATGCCGTCGCACAAATGTACATGGGTATACCTATGAGTAACATGAGCAACATTGCCAGTAATCCGCTTCCCCATTCCGCCAGGGCCATGGGGGGGAGAATTGTTAGTATGCCGGCTGCCAGGACCAGGCCAATGACCAGCCAGATCACGATATCGTCCCAAATATCGGACAGTGCATGGCGGATGCCGGAGATGATTTTTCCATAATGATTCTCAGGGCCTGTTTCACTCTGATCACAACAGTCTGATGCACAACAGGACGAGGCCGGTTGACCTGTCTTTTGCCGATCCGCGGGTTCATCAGGGAGTAATCCAACGGCCAGGCCTGAGAAAATAGCACCAATAATCGCAGCAACAGGCCTTACAATCGTCATGAACGGCCCGAGAAGTGCAAAAGAAACGGCGATAGAATCCACCCCCGTCTCAGGTGTGGCAATCAGAAATGAGGTTGTGGCTGCGCGTGATGCCCCTGCACGGCGAAGACCGAGTGCAGCAGGCAATACCCCGCAAGAACATAAAGGGAGGGGTGCCCCGACCAGTGCCGCGCGGGTTACCGCCCAGGTTCCCTGGCCACCGAGCCATTTCTTCATGGTTTCCTCTGTTACCCAGGATTTGAGCAAGCCTGCCGCGACAAGCCCGAATAATAACCAGGGCGAGGCCTCGAGGGTGATGTCGTAGAGGTTTATGAAAAATTCTGTCAACAGGCGCTCCTGGATGATGAGTTACGGTAATATACCATACGAAAAAACCACTTGTAGAAATGACCTTGACAGTGAGGCGTTGTATTACGCAGCTAAAGCCATTTCTACGGTCTGCTTTACCCCACTCACTGCCTACCTGAAGTGACTGGTTTTGGTGCGATGGTGTATTTGATCTGGAACCCTGTAATCTATATTAATAATCATTGCCGTCCCGTTAATCTGTAGCGAGTTTAGTTGAAACGTAAGTGGCAGGCACGTTTTGAGCTAAATTGGGCAATACAGACATGAAACCGGATTCCCGAGGTTCTAAATAGTAATGATTCTTAATAGCATTTACAAGTATAACTTTTCATAGTAATATATAAGGTATGGTCTGATACAGGTATTACAGATGAATAAATTGTTATCCAAGCTGAAAAAAGGACAACAGGGAGAAGTGGTCCGGATCGAGGGGGAGGCCGGATTGAAAAGACGGCTCGCCTCGATGGGGTTTCTGACGGGCGTAAAGGTGGTCGTTGAGCACAGTACCTTGTGGGGTGACCCTAAAACCTATTCTGTTTGTGGTTGCCTGATTAGTCTGCGCGCGTCCGAGGCCGAGAATATTGTCGTTGAATGTTGAAAATGTGTAGTAATGGTGTTGTTAAATCCATGTTCACCCAGCCACTTAACAGTAAGTCCCATTAATCTAATTATTGTTCCATTGAGTTAATCCAGGTATGAGTCAGGAAAAAAATTTCCGTATAGCGCTGGTCGGTAATCCCAATACGGGCAGAACAACCCTGTTTAACAGATTAACCGGCTCTCGTAATACGACCGGAAACTACCCCCGTGTTACCGTCGGGGTGCACGAAGCCTCTTTTGAACACAAAGGCTGGCATATCAGCATTGTTGATTTGCCCGGTAACTATTCGCTGAGTAGCCAGACAGATGAAGAATTACTCACCCGTGAATTAATATTCAATAAAAGTGCAGACCTGATTGTTGATGTCCTTGATATGGGCAAACTCGAACGCAATCTGATGCTGGCATCTGAAATGATCGAAATGGGTGTCCCATGCCTGTTTGCATTGAATATGAAAGATGAGGCAGAGGCGAAGGGGATCAGGATTGATTGCAATACTTTTTCAAAACTGGTTGCTTCACCAGTACTGGAGATCAGTGCCCGCAGTGGTGAAGGAATTGAGCAGTTGAAAGATGCAATTGTTTCCCTTGCCGAACAGGATGAGCAAAAAGAGTCAGTAAGAATTGGCTACGATGATCACCTTGAAGCGACAATAAGAAGCATTAGTACACATATCGAAATGCTTCATCCGGAAGAGTTTAATCAGGCGCAGGCACGTTGGCTGGCCATTAAATTACTTGAAGGTGATGAATCTGTGTTGCGACAGGAATCGGAACATGTTGCCTTGATGCGTGCGGTAAATCATGACCGGGAGGTGCTGGAAAAACAGCATGGCGAAGACGCCGGGATGATGCTTAACAACGGGCGTTTCGGGTTTGTCAACGGTCTGCTGCTGGAGGTTCGTGAAATCGATACCAGTGAGCAGGTCAGTCGGACAGATGTGACCCGCGTACTGGATTCTATTTTATTACACAGGTTTCTTGGGCTACCATTGTTCCTGGGGTTGATGTGGTTAATTTTTGAGGCGACCTTCACGTTAGGTATCTATCCGGTTGACTGGATTATATGGGGCGTTGATGGGCTGACCAATGTATTGAACAGCACCCTGCCTGAAAGCATGTTCAAGAAGCTCATGGTTGATGGTGTGCTGGCAGGTGTAGGCGGTACGATTGTCTTTTTGCCGAATATAGTCATCCTGTTCTTTTTTATTGCATTTCTGAGTGAAAGTGGCTACCTCGCACGTGCGGCCTACCTGGTAGATCGTATGATGCATGCATTCGGCTTGCATGGTAAGGCATTTATACCAATGGTGACCGGTTTTGGTTGTAACGTACCCGCTATTCTGGCGACGCGAACGATTGAAAATAAAAAAGACAGGCTTGTCGCCATGCTGGTAACACCTTTTATGAGTTGTTCGGCCCGTCTGCCGGTTTTTATACTTTTCAGTGGGGCTTTTTTTGCTGAGCATGCGGGCAAGGTTTTATTTGGTATGTACGTTACCAGTGTGGTAATCGCCTTGTTAACGGCAGTTGTGCTGAGTAAATTCTTTATCAAAGGTGCCAATACTTCACCCCTGTTGATGGAGTTGCCACCTTATCGCTCACCCACCATGAACTCTATCATGGTCCACATGGGAGCCAATGCGCTATCATTTCTGAAAAAAGTAGGCGGGATTATTGTGGTGGGTTCTACCATTATCTGGTTTTTGCAAACCTTTCCGCAAGAGGTGCCCCTCAGTAAAGACTATGGCAAGGAAATTCATACACTGCAAAAACTGCCCGAATCAGAAAACAGAGACCGCATGATCACAGATTTGAGTCGATCAAGGGATGCTGAGACCCGCAGGGGAAGTTACCTGGGCCAGATCGGTGGTGTAATTCAGCCCATCTTCAAACCACTGGGGTTTGATTTAAACAGTTCCATTGCGCTGTTAACCGGTTTTGTTGCCAAGGAGGTCGTTGTCGCAACATACGGTGTGTTGTTTGCCCAGGGAGAGAACGTGACGCATGAGGACAAAACATTGCAGGAGGCCATATCCGAAACCATGACACCACTCACTGCCATCGTTTTCATGGTTTTTGTATTATTCTATATGCCCTGTTTTGCAACCCTGGCCATGTTATATCGTGAGTCGGCCTCGCTGAAGTGGACTGCTTTTTCTGTAGTGATATCAATGGTAGTTGCCTATTCCTTGTCCTACAGCATTACCGTGGTAGGGGGGTTGATAATATGAGTGGATTAAGTTTCTGGGACATCGTTACACTGGGTGTGGCGCTGGGTATTGCAATAATATTTATTGTAGTCAGGGTTAAACGTACCCTGAGTTCAACAGGTGGCTGCGGCAGTTGTGCCGGTAGTTGTTCACCTGATGAGAAACAGCAGGGTTGCAGCACTACCTTTATATCGATTGACCAGGTTGCCGGCAAAAAAGACGATAAACAATAAACAACCGTACAGTAAGCAGACAGGACACTCGCCAACTGGCCACTGACCCTAAAGGAAGCCCTTTTCCCGCTAAACACGCAACATGAGCTGGCGTATGACAGTGGACAGCCTTATTTTTCGCTCAGCAAGGTGCGAATGACTTTATACACATCGGGGTGATTGAAGTTACGTCCACCAATGGCACGGAAAACAACCTGCCCTTTTCTGTTTAGCAAAACCGTGGTAGGCAAACCTTTTACCCCGAACATTCTTGAGGTATTACCTTTACGGTCGAATAATATCGGAAAGGTCGGTGTCACGCTGAGTTCTCCGGTATACACAAATACAATATCCGGGCTCTCCCACTGGTTAATCGCCAGTATAACAAAGCCCTGCTTTTTAAATTTCTGATATATGGACTCCATTGAAGGCATTTCCTTACGGCAAGGGGGGCACCAGGTCGCCCAGAAATTCAGCATTATCACTTTGCCACGATAGTCTTTCAGGCTGTGACTTTTATCATCCATATCCTGTAAAGTAAAATCTGCTGCCTGCTGTGGTGACACCGGACTTAAGTGATGACTCAACTCTTCATCGGCGTGGGCATGGAGTGGTATCAGTGAAAAGGAGCTAATAATAGCAAGCCGTATAACATGGCGATTAACAGCCAAATATTTTGCTATGCATTTAACTCCCTTTCGAAGGGGGTGATACTTCTGCTGGCGCACAGCGGATTTTTTTGATTGTTCTTTGATGTGTTTCACCTTTGTATCTCCATGAATAATTTAAATCAAAAGTACTATTCGGTGGTAGTTTGATGGTGGTAAACCCCTGGCTCCAGTCTCCCACTCCAAAAACCTGGTCATCCGGTAAAATTAACCAGCGGTAAGGTACGCCCAGATTCGCCCATTGTTTAATCCACTCGGTTTTAGTTTTAACCGCATGTGCCTGTCCATCCGGTGTGATAAAACGCCAATCGGCAACACGGTAGGCCAAAGCGCCAGCAGATTTATTTTTGATAATCGTTCCAAAAACACAATAATCCTGTAAGGTTTTAACCAGCCGCGGTGGTAACCCGCGTGAACTGAAAATGGCCGACGCATAGTCCGGTGTTACCTGAATTACTTTCAGGCTGATTTCAGGTTCGTTCACAAGCCATGATAACAAACCAGAGGCAGGGTTTTTTTTTATAGATACCTCAAGTGCTGTGGCATTATTGGATAAAAGTAATAATAAAAAAATCAGGTAGCGACTTTTCACAAACAGTTCCCCCTGGCAAGTTCGCGGTAGATATTTCACTGTCTACTTGCTGTTATTCTAAACCACCTTCATTGCCCTGGTCAAAATAGTTGCTTTACCGGCTTTAGCAAAATTACCGGAAACTTTTTTCATTCATATCTCTGCTGCCCCGTTAACTTTATGAAGCACATAACAATGTGAGGGCATGAAACCGGCAAGCCTGATCAAGACACGCAAAACATGCCATCCATGGCGGCTCGGCTGCCGCGTCCGTGCGGCAGACGGTCTTGATCAGGCTTACCGGTTCCATGCCCGGATTGCGGGTTAGCCCGAAACGCACTTGCCGCGTACATTTCAACTATATTCGTTACATGTTAACGGAACAGTCGTGCATTCACATACCGATAATTCCTGAGTATAAATATAGGTTATTTTTATCTTTCCCGGGAAAATAAATTAACAATTTACTGATATCCATCCATTAAATTTGTTTAAATATGATTTATTTTATTCATGTGGAGGCAGTCGTGCGCCGAAATGTAAATTATTGTTAAAGGCTGCCGATATACTCTTGTGGGTAAGTATTATTTCTTAACAGCAGGTCGAGTGTCGTATGAAAGAGGATAGCAGGGTAAAGTCTGGTGATATAACGCCTGGAGAGAAATTGCCATGGCCCATGTTTGATTGTGAGGGGCGGCTATTGCTTAAAAAGGGAACGGTGGTTACTGATATAGATCAGGTAAACAAGCTGATCAGTAGAGGGCTTTACAGAAAGCAAAAGATCATAAAACCATCTGATGGCACAGAACCTGAAAAATTAAAAAAGTCCAACGATACGACAAGCCCGTTTTTCGCTATTGATGAGTTGATTGGCCATTTATCTGACGTGTTTGCCTCAATATTGGCAGGTACGGAGAATACGGAAAATTCTGTTTTACGTTTATGTGCCCATATTCAGTTATTGTGCAAAATTGATGCCGATGCAATGATCGGCTCGGTGCACTTGCAACATGCCCGGAAATATACCCTTCGTCATCCTGTTCATGTCGCTATTCTGTCTGAATTGGTTGGTGCAAGGATGGGGCTTTCAACACAGGTGCGGGCATCAGTTCTGGCGGCAGGCCTGACTGCAAATTTGTCGATGATTGATTTACAGGAAGATCTTTATTACCAGGAAACAGCGCCAACACCTGAGCAGATGCAGGTAATCAGAAACCACCCGGATGAGTCGGTAAGGGTACTGGAAAAAACGGGGATTCGTGATAATTTATGGTTGGAAATAATCAAGCAGCACCATGAAAGTGTCAATAGTAACGGTTATCCGGATGCCCTGAAGGATGACCAGATATGCAAGGAGGCACAATTGGTGAGTATCGCTGATCGTTATTCTGCATTGGTCTCTGCTCGAGGCTACAGGGACCCAAGAATATCCGGTGACACACTTAAAGAATTCTTTATGAAGAAATGTGAGTATTGCAGTGAGGAGATGACATTATTTTTTATCAAGGAGATGAGCATCTGGCCGCCAGGGTCCATCGTCTTGCTTGCCAATGGCGAGGTTGCCATTGTTACCAAGCGCAGCAGTCAGTCGATGTGGCCAATTGTGCGAAGTATAATTGGCCCGGGCGGCAGTCCCTATGCGCAGCCATATAAAAGAGATACCAGCCTTGAGGAATATCGCATTAAATCAAATATGCGGATTAGAAGAGATATGCCGCTGAATCTTTCCAGGATTTGGGGATACAGCTAGCCTGCATTTTTTATTAAAATCAAGGTACTATTTTATTGATATTCAACTGCAAGGCATTTTTGTCTTTCGTATTAACTTCCAGGTTGTCGCTTGCCAGGTCGCCGCTTTGAGTGATGGCATTGCCTGATTTCGAGATTCTCGCACTGATTACAACCCGGTCAAAAGCGGACAATTTCATTTGCGGCATCATTGCCATGCTGTCATCGAGAGTAAAATCAAAGGGTAGATCCTTGACCTGTTTACGGACGACAGCAAGTGGCATCCTCGGTCCCCTGGCGGCACGGGCATAGACAAATACGGTGTCAGTTGGGCCGGCTTTGCCTGCTATTCCTTTATCCAGCTGGACGCGACCCTTTATGATCACTGCTGTAGCGGCGGGCTGCCGTTTTTCAGGTTGCTTGTTTGTGGATTGCGGCTGTATACCCAACCGTTTTTGCGCATCGGCGATATTGTTGCCAATCATTTTGTAATCTTTTGATTCCTGAGGCACCAGTTTTAGTAGAATCTTCCAGAAACGGATCGCGGTGCTGTATTCCTTTTTCTGGTAATGGTATGTGCCGGCCAGCCACAATGCTTTCGGATGTCGGGGTTGCAGCGAAAGGGCACGTTTGATGAATTTATAGGGCCTGCCCTGCAGACTGCCTTTCTGGTTAACGGCAGCAATATCGGCATAATCGGCCCAGACATCCGGGTCATTGTCCGCCAGTCGGGCTAGTTGCTGATAGGCATTCTCAGCCTTGGTAAACTGGCGGGTTTGCATGTACGAACGTGCCAGTAAATACCAGCCTTGTGCATTGTCAGGTTCCTGTTCAAGTCGTTGTTCCAGCTTGGTGACCATCTCTTCCAGGCTTTGTATAGCCTGCCCCGGCTTTGCCGGTTTGCCATGTGCCGCGTTGGATTGTGGAGCAGGGCCTTTGAAATTAAGGGCCTCGGGACTCCCCAGATACAGATACAGACCAACCGACAGGGCAGGGATGAGCAATGCAACTGTAAGCAGGCTTGCGGTACTACGTTGGTTGTTAAGTATTGTTTCCGATTTATTATCGGGTACGTCAAGAATTAACTGCTTTTCCAGATCCTGCTGGGCAATGCTGTATTCCTCCCGGCTTATCTGATTATCGTTCAGGTCAGTATCAAGTTCCGTTAGTCGTTGATTGTATATGTCCAGGTTAACCTGGCTGATATGCACCTGTTCGGCCTCCGGTTTGCGGAGCAAAGGACGAATCACAGTAAATAATGCTGCGAGCAGCATGATTGCTGCAAGAATAGCGAAACTAGTCATTTTTACCATCCTGTCGGTCTTTCAATAGGGCTTGTATGCGCTCATGTTCGCCATCACTGATATCTTCTGAAGGTGCATTCATTTTTTTACGAATGTTGAAAAACAGTATACTGATAGCAATGAGTATCAGGATAAGCGGCCCGGCCCAGAGTAAATAAGTACTGCCCTTTACCGGTGGATTATACAAGACAAATTCTGTGAACCTGTCAACCATGAATGCCTTGATTTGTTTATCGGATTTACCCTCCTGAATCATTTTATAGACCTTGTCACGCAGGTCTTTTGCGAGATCTGCATTGGAGGCGGCGATCGTCTGATTTTGGCAAACCGTGCAGCGGAGTTGGCCAATCAGGTTGTAAAATCTTTCTTTTTTTACCGGGTCATCAAATTTGTAGATATTGATGGCAGCCTGTGAGGCGAGGTGAGACAGAGAAAGGCTTAAAGCAACAAGAAACAGGAGTAGTTGTCTCATCATTCTTTTTCCAGCTTGTTAATCAATGGCAGAATTTCCTTGTTCAGTACATCATCTGTGACCGGGCCGATATGTTTGTAGCGGATAATACCTTTTTTATCCACCAGAAATGTTTCGGGTACCCCGTACACACCCCAGTCAATACCAACGGCACCACTGAGATCACTGGCGCTACTGATATAGGGGTCTCCAAGTAGTTGTAGCCAGCGCAAGGCGTCAGATCGATCATCTTTGTAGTTGAGACCATAGATAAGTGCACGGTGTTGTTTTACAAACTTGACGATTAACGGGTGTTCATCACGACAGGCACTGCACCATGATGCCCAGACATTAAACAATGTCACCTTGTTGAGAAATATTTCCTGGCTGATCATCTTGTCGGGATCTTTTACTGTAGGCAGGTTAAATTCAGGTGCAGGTTTGTTGATTAAGGGCGATGGTATTTCTTTTGGGTCACGGGTCAGGCCGTAACCCAGTAATACTACCAGAATAACAAAAGCGGAAAATGGCAGAAGTGCGCGTAGTTTCATTATTGTACTACCTCTCCGACAGTAAGTTTCTTTTTGAAGCGATAGCGTTTATCACTCAACGCGAGAAGGCCACCGAAGGCCATTATAAGGGTACCGAGCCAGATCCATCGAATAAGAGGTTTGTACTGGATGCGTACACTCCATTCTCCGTTTCCGAGTGGCTCGCCAAGTGCGATAAACAGGTCACGCATCAGGTTGCCATCTATGCCAGCCTCGGTCATTGGGCTGCGTTGAACAAGGTACAGTCGCTTCTGTGGTTTGAGTGTGGTGATTTCCTGCTGGTTTTTACTGACTACAATGGTGCCTTCCTGTGCGCGGTAATTGGGGCCGTTGACTTCCTGTGTACCCTTGAACTGGAAGTTGTAACCCGCCATGTCCAATGTGCTGCCAGGCTCCATGCGAATATCTTTTTCTTCGCTGTAGTTGCTGGCGAAGGTTGCCCCCAGCATGAAAACGGCTACACCTATATGGGCAAAAAACATACCATAGTAGCTGAGCGGTATCTTGGCCAGTGCAGCAAATTTGCGGGGCTTGTTTTGTACATGTTTATACAAATTGAGAAATGAACCGCCTGTTATCCAGGTAAACAGGGCTATCACCATTGCAACAGGCCAGCTAATTGTTGCCAGTATGAAGTAGCTGGCGATACCGGTAAGCAGTGAAATGATAAACAGGATTTTTACACTATTGAGCAAGTCAGCTAATGAATGCTTTTTCCATCGGGTTAATGGTCCGACTGCCAGCAAAAAAACCAGTGGTAGCATAAATAATGTAAACATAAAATTAAAGTAGGGCATACCTACTGATATTTTTCCTGCTCCCATGGCATCCAGTACCATCGGGTACAATGTTCCAAGCAGGATAGTGGCGCAAACTACAATCAGCAGGACATTATTAACAAGTAGAAGTGTTTCACGAGATAACAGGCTGAAACGCCCGGCACTACGAATATCATTGGCTTTAAAGGCATAGAGTAATAGTGAACCACCGATGACAACACCCAGAAAAACCAGGATAAAAATACCACGTGTCGGGTCAGTCGCAAAGGCATGTACAGACGTGACAACACCGGAGCGTACCAGGAAGGTACCTAGCAGGCTTAATGAAAAGGCAAGAATCGCCAGCATGACTGTCCAGCTTTTAAAGCTGCCGCGTTTTTCGGTGACGGCCAATGAATGGATCAGTGCCGTACCCACCAGCCAGGGCATGAACGATGCATTTTCAACCGGGTCCCAGAACCACCAGCCGCCCCAGCCCAGTTCGTAATAGGCCCACCAGCTTCCCAGGGCAATACCGATTGTGAGAAAACACCAGGCCATTGTAGTCCAGGGACGGGACCAACGTGCCCAGGCACTATCCAGTTTACCGCCTAGTAATGCCGCGATTGCGAAAGCAAAGGCGACTGAAAAACCAACATAACCCATGTATAGCATGGGTGGATGAATGATCAGACCGAAATCCTGTAACAGCGGGTTAAGGTCCCGACCTTCAACGGCTGCAGGCAACAGACGATCAAACGGATTGGAGGTGAACAACATAAATAGCAGGAAGCCGATACTGATCAGGCCCATGACACCCAAAACACGGGCAACCATGGTTTGAGGTAAATGGCGGCTGAAGAGTGTTACCGCTAATGTCCAGATACCCAGAATCAGGGCCCAGAGCAACAGCGAGCCTTCATGTGAACCCCAGACTGCCGAGATTCGATATTGTATCGGCAACAGGGAATTGGAATTTTTTGCGACATAAAGAACAGAGAAATCATTCTGGATAAAAGCGGTTGTCAGGCTTGCAAATGCAATCAGCAGAAAAATAAACTGGCCGCGTGCGGCGGGTTTAGCAACGGCCATCCAGCGGGGTTTATTCAGTTGTGTGCCTGCCAGCGGGAAAAATGCCTGCGCGATGGCAAGGCACAGAGCAATGATCAGCGCAAAGTGACCGAGTTCAGGAATCATGTATTATTGACCTTTTGGTTTTTTATCGATGCCTTTGGGTTTCATTGCAGCTGCAACCTCGGGTGGCATGTAGTTTTCATCGTGTTTGGCCAGTACTTCGCTGGCAATAAAAACACCGTCCGAAGCAATTTTTCCCTGGGCGACAATACCCTGTCCTTCCCGGAACAGGTCAGGCAGGATACCTTTGTATGCAACGGTCAGATTTTTTTCGTTATCGTGTATAACAAACCTGACTGTCAGGCCATCCTTGTCACGTTTGAGGCTGCCTTCCTGCACCATGCCCCCGGCACGGAAATACCTGTTTTTTGGTGCTTCACCCGCAGCTATCTGGCTGGGCGAATAGAAAAACATCAGGTTCTTGTTAAAAGCGGTCAGTGCCAGTGTGGCAGCCGTTCCGACGCCCAGTACAATGAGCAGAACCATCATCAGTCTGCGTTTACGTTTGGGTGTCATGATGCAGATTCCCTTTTGATTGTCTTGTGTATGCGGCGCAGTAATTGTTTTCTGCGTCTTATTGGCAGAACGATATGCAGTACCAGCAGCAGCAGGGTAAGGCCATAGGAGGTCCATACGTGGAAGGCATAGCCCCCCATATAAAAAAACTCATTCAGACTCATAAATTTTTCTCCTCTTCCCGGACCCAGTTTGAATTCTGGTCACGCTCCAGGATTTCATTGCGGGCAGTCATCATCAGAACGGTTGCAAAATAAAACTTGAATGCCGCTGTCATAACCATCAAAGGCCAGTACATGCTGGGATGCAGCGAAGAACCCTTGCCTACGCTGATGGATGCAACCTGATGTAACGTAAACCACCAGTTTACAGAAAAATGGATAATCGGGATGTTAACCAGCCCTACAATGGCGAGAATGGCGGCGGCGCGTGCCGCACTGGCACGATCCTCAATGGCCGAGTGCAGGGCCATGTAACCGATATACAGGAATAGCAATACCAGTTCCGATGTCAGCCTGGCATCCCATACCCACCAGGTACCCCAGGTTGGTTGCCCCCAGATGGCACCCGTGACCAGTGCCAGAAAGGTAAAGGTGGCACCGATGGGTGCGCAGCTGTTGGCAATGACTTCAGAGAGTTTGGTTTTCCAGACAAGATGAATGGCCCCGGAGGCCGCCATTACAATATAGACAAACAAGGACATCCATGCCGCGGGTACGTGGATATAGAGGATTCTGTAGCTGTCTTTTTGCAGATAGTCGATTGGCGCAATGACCAGCCCCCAGTACAGACCAGTCAGGAAGAGTACCAGTGTGATGGCGCCGAACCAGGGCAGGAGCTTGCCGCTGAAGCGATAGAAATTTTTAAAAGAGGTTAGTCTTTTTATTGCCTTCCACATAAAATCAGACGCTCACTTTCAGGGCAGCCGCTGTTGCCAGGGGCGCAAGTGTTATTGCCAGTACCAGGATGGCGGCCATCAACAGAAAATGCCCACTGGTATCCAATCCACCCAGTCCCACATCTACTGCGCCAGCCCCGAAAATCAGGACAGGAATATAAAGAGGTAATACCAGCAGTGATAATAACATGCCGCCACGTTTGACACCCACGGTCAGGGCGACGCCGATCGAGCCGATCAGGCTCAAAACCGGGGTTCCTAACAGTAGACTGATCATCAGCAAAATAATTCCATCGGCGGGCAGATGCAGGATGACCCCCAGCAAGGGTGACAGTAACATTAACGGGATTCCCGTTATAAGCCAGTGTACCAGGATCTTCGCGTAGACCAGGATCGTGAATGGATGCGGACCCAGGATCTGCTGTTCCAGGCTGCCGTCCTCAAAATCCGAGCGGAAAATTCCATCCAGTGACAACATCGCAGCGAGCAGGGCCGTGACCCAGATGATGCCCGGTGCGATTTTCTCCAGTGTGTTGGGTTCCGGGCCAATTCCAAGCGGGAACAGACTGCAGGCCAGGATGAAAAAGAATAACGGGTTTGCCCATTCACTCTTGTTGCGCAATGCCAGGGTAAAATCCCTGCGTACCATGGCGTTGAAGGCCTTAAGGCTAGTGTTTGTCATGGCCTATCCGCATGAACTGGATTTGTGAATGTTCAAGTGCAACCGGGTGGTGTGTGGTAAAGATAATCATGCCACCCTTGCTGCAATGCCTGTCGAAACACCTTTCGAATAATTCACGGCCATCCGGGTCCAGTGCTGTGAAGGGCTCATCGAGTATCCATAACGGTGCCCGGGTCATGATCAGGCGCGCCAGCGCAAGCCTGCGTCCCTGACCCGCTGAAAGCTTGCGGGCGGGGCTTTCATCCTTTTCAAGCAGGCCAACCTGATCGAGTGCGCTGTCTATGCTGATGTCTTCACGGGCATTTCCAAGGGATTGATAGAACGCCAGGTTTTCCTCACAGGTCAGATCGCCCTTGATACCATTCTGGTGTCCAATGTAGGACAGCCTGGTGTTATAGGAAATACGATCTTTCTGGATGGTGGTACCACACCAGATGACATGCCCGGCGGCCGGTAGCGCCAGCCCGCACAATATTCGCAACAGGCTGGTTTTACCGCACCCATTCGAGCCTTCAATCTGGACGACCTGTCCAGAAGTCAGTTCAAAGCTCAGGTCACGAAAAAGTTCGATTTCATTGCGTACGCAGGTGAGGTGATCTGCTTTTAGTGAAAGTGTTCCGGGTTCTACCAAATCCATACAGGGGCTTTATATATAAAAGGAATATCAAGTGCGTAAGGATAGCATGTATTCCACACGGGATACATGACTATAATTTCTTTATTTACATAGGCTTAACATAAAATCCAGAGGGTTATCGATAGATAGAACCGAACACGGCAAGGAGTCGTCAACAAGGGAATGATTTCAGGTTGAAAGTCATATAATAGATAAATCAGGGGCGGGAGTGAATTATTCATTCACCCGAAACGCTGTACGCAGTGTCTGTCAAATTCTGTCATAAAATGGACGTGTCTCTGGAGACAGTTACAAAAATAGATCCGGAAATTTGAGACAACCCGCCCTTGAAACACCCTGTAAATCACATCACTGTTACCCCGTTAACTCATGACGAATGTAGCTGAAATGTAAGCAGCAAGTGCGTTTCGGGCCAACCCGCAATCCGGACATGAAACCGGCAAGCCGGATCAAGACACGCAAAATATGCCATCCATGGCGGCTCGGCTGCCGCATCCGTGTGGCAGACGGTCTTGATCCGGCTTGCCGATTCCATGCCCTCACATTGTTATGTGCCTCATAAAGTTAACGGGACAGCAATGAAATTACATTATAATTACAGGGTATTTATTACCGGCGTCAAGTATTTATTGACAAGGTTAGTAAATATCATGTGAATATTCACTTTTATTTTGTGTCATCTCTTACATTTTTCCCTGCCCGGCCCAGCTAACCTGTAACCGTATTCTTTATTAGACCACCCCGGCAGTTACACGCCCTGTGTCAGTAAGTTGTAAGGTGAACCGATTTATAGTTTACCCGGATTAACAAGGACGCACAGGGGAAATTATGATCATGCATTGCGTTACCACAAGCTGGCTTTGTGGAGATCAGGAGATAGCCATGAAAGGCTCAACACCACATATCGTTTTACTGGATACCGGTATTACCTGGCTAAAACAGGAATACAGCAACATCCAGTTTGCCTATCAGCAATCATTTTGTCATGCATCCGATGCGCAGGATTCAGCATCACATTGTTCTTCCATGCTGCAGGTTTTATCCAGCAACCTTACATGTAAATCACGGGTTAGTCTGGGCAAGGTTTTATCCGCCCCCGGTGTGGGGAATCCCCAGGTTATTTCACGTGGCTTGATGTGGTCTGCGGAGCTCTTTCCGGATGCAGTCGTCATGCCGCTGGGTTTGATGAAACCTAATTCCAGCATCAAGGCAGCGTTGGAGATTCTTGCCAACACCGGATGCAAAATTTTTGCGGCGGTAGGAAACCCTTATGAAGATCAGAAATCATGTTTGTATCCGGCGGCCTATCCGGAATGTATTTCAGTTGGTTGTTCCCGTTATTCACAGGTATATGACTCATGGCCGGAGAAACCGGACATTCTGGTTGATGAGGAAATGGTTAATTCGGTCAAGGGTATTGATGGCGTTCACCTGGGCACATCAACGGCCACAATGCTGGCAGTGGCAGAGTTCTTCAATAACGAGTTCTGTGACAAGCAGGACAGCAAGGAAATAACCGAATCAACTGACTTCCTGCCGAACCAGTATGGGTAAACAGAGATATAAAAAAATACTGAACGAAGCAATCCACAGGAACTGGGCCAGGGCAATCCACGTCATGTAATACTGGCTTGCAGTAATCATGGGGAGAAATACCCGCACAATTGCACCTGCCGTTATAAGTAAAAAAACCAGGCTTAATCCTTTCGGCGGGTTACTTACGTCTCTGCCGGTATGACCGAGCGAAACACGTGCCATCATTCCGATTGTCATAATGCCAATCCCGCCAAATGCAAAGGCATGTAGCGATATAAATCCGGGAATATCTACAAAATAGCCGGCTGTCTTGAGGGCAAAACCTGCCGTGATGAACATGTAGGCAACGAACAGTACCCATAACAGGGGTTTGGTCCATACTGATATGGTATACCACATATAAAGACGCAGGCTGTGCAGGATGGTAAGTGCAAGGGCAAGCATGGCCGTCACCAGAGCGGAGGGAGCAAGGATGTCACTGAACATAAAAAACAGGAACAGGATGAGGCTGCTGATATCCAGCAATTTCGAGTTTTTTACTTCTTCCTGACCCGTAGCCATCTCTATAAAAAATGGTATGACACGCCGCCCCATCATTAGTATCAATGCAATAATCAGATAAAGCCCTAGATAGATACCCCATCTCATACCATCGGGCAGTACGCCAGTCACACCCAGATAGAAAATAATATTACTGGCCAGCAGAAGCAGTATTTTTGACAGGATGCCAAGTTGCTTCCATTGTTTCGAAATGAAAACCGATCGTGCAAAGGACCAGGCAAAAAAGAGGCAAAAAAGAGAGTCGAATGAAGCCATGAGATACAAGGCCGACCGGTCTTCTATAAAAGGCATGAGACGGGCAGCGCCCCAGAGTAAAAACATAAGTAAAAGCGGAATGCCTGTTACTGTTTTTACGCCTGTCCAGTTAATGACTGCCGTCAGTAGGAAACCGGCAATAACGGCCAGACCATAACCGAAAATCATTTCATGGGCATGCCAGTATGTGAGTGGAATATGCTGTATTCTGATTTGCATACCGAACGAATAGATCAGCATCCATAAGGTAATGGCAATAACCGAAAATAAACCCGCACCGATAAAAAAAGGTCTGAAGGCCAGGCTCAACCACGGGGCAGTATTATGACTGGGTTGGTCGTCACTAATTTGATTAACCATGGCGTTTTATATCAGAAAATCAACAGGCATAACAGTGTATCAGGAAAAATTATCAAATTTATTAACCAGGATTTATTAAGGTTATCACTGTTGCCCCATTAACTTTATCAAGCACATAACAATGTGAGGACATGAAACCGGTAAGCCTGATCAAGACCGTCTGCCGCACGGACGCGGCAGCCGAGTCGCCATGGATGGCATGTTTTGCGTGTCTTGATCAGGCTTACCGGTTTCATGTCCGGATTGCGGGTTAGCCCGAAACGTACTTGTCGCTTACATTTCAACTGTATTCGCTACATGTTAACGGGACAGTCGCGCAAAGTTAAAAAAAACTGCCCTTCATTTATGCATGTATACATGAAGGGCAGTATGGTTTTACTTCATTCGGTTTATATTTTCTTTCAGGGCCTGCTCATATATTTCCAGTGCATCATTATTTCGATGATTTTTTTGCAGGTCGCCCAGGCGCATGTAAACAGCATTCCTGATTGCCAGATTATCGGTTTTATTAAGGATGTTTTGAAACAGTTTGATGGCCCTTTTTGACTGCCCTCTGGCCTTGTAGATTTCCTCAATCTTGTACATCTGGTAAATTGCAGCCTTCTCAGGGTTGTCAGACATGGCATGTACTGATTCGATGACATTCATAAAATCCTGAAGTAGTCCGATGAGGGTTCGCATTCGCTGCAGCTGTTCTGTCTGTTCCGGTTCGGGTGGTGCGGCAGAGACCTGTACCGGAGCCATGCTGGTTGCCAGTAGCAGTGTGCATGCCAGTATGCCGAGTGGTTTTATGTTAACGAGTTTCATTACTATCTCCTTCATGTGTGTTGTATGTATCGGATGTTATAGCTCTGATGAGGTCCTGCCCCGCCATGTTTATGCAGGCTCGGCAGGTTGAAATCAATTCCATTGGTGTCAGCAAGATCGGGCAGCTTACCCATGTCTGACAGGCTGGGGATGCGGATATCTCCCCGAGGTGGTATCCAGTTTGTGGTGTCAGTCAACTGGCTCAGCGTAGGATAAGCTGATGATGTGATGTCTGTCTGCCCGGACGGGTCAGTTAATATCAGTATGGTGATGATGATGGCAAAGGCAGAGGCCAGCGCCAGTTGAGGGACGGTGAAGAAAGTCCGGGCTGTCTTTTTTTGACGTTGAATGACAGAACCGGAAAAATCGGCAGGTATGGTGATGTCCCGATAATTCTGAACCATATGATCAAGGCTGTTCCGACCGGGCTCGTTCATAATATATCGCCTTCAAGTAAACGAAGTTGTTTTTGTGCCTTGTGGAGCAATGCCTTGACAGTACCTGGTCTGCATCTCATTGTTCTGGCTGTTTCCTCAATTGAGAGGCCCTCAAAAATTCTTAGCATCACCACTTCATGTTGACGTTTTGGTAACCGGTTGACCAATCCCCTGATTTCGATCAGGTGCTGGGTTACTTCGGTATTGGCGCTGTCCTTGATACGGGCTATTTCTTCATCGGCACCACGTTGTAAAATACTGTCACGTGAACTTTTCCGGTTAAATTCTGCGCAGACATTTATCAGTATCCGATATAACCATGTAAAGGGTTCGGCGTGAAACCTGAAACCCCTCAAGCCCTTGTACGCACGCATGAAAACCTCCTGTGTTACATCCATGGCATCCTGCTGCTGGTAAAGATAGACGCTGGCCAGGCGGTAAAGACGATCCTGATGACGTTTGACTAACACGGAAAATGCATGGGTGTCACCCTGTCGAAATTGCCTGACCAGTTCCGTATCTGAAATCCCGTCCATTTATCATTCCTGCCAGTGTTTTATCCTGTGATTAAATTAGTGACGGAAACGGTAAAAAGGTTTACCCGGATGTATGTCATTATTTTTTTTTGCAGCCATATCGACCTAAGCCATTGTTTTAATATCGAATAGTCTACGCACTATAGTGTATTGTTCAAGGGTTTTTATGACAGGCCAACCCTTCAGGAACTGCTGTGGTATCGAGGTCAGATAGAGAAAAAAACTGGCCGGAAATTACCGGGTAGATTACTTGCTCTCCCGGCATGAAGGTAGATGCCGGGCGCACGCAGGGTTTAAATAAGCCGTTTGTTGCAGAGACGATAAATATACAGCCTAACCGGCATCATCCCGGTTTATTCAAGAAATGAATGGTTGATTTTTAATATTGGTATTTACAAATTCGATAATAATTGTTGCGAAAAGGGCTATAAATTGGAACAATACGACTTTATCGCACTAAAGGACAGAAATAATGGCCGTTAAAAAGAAAACATTAATTAAAAGTAGCATGGCAAAAAGCAAACATGAAGCCGCCGTTTCTGCTTTGTCGACAACCTGCGAAGAAAGCAATAAGGCAGTTGCTGCAAGGGCAAAAGACGGAAAGAAAAATGCATCCCTGGTGGCAAGGCTTGGTAAAAAAAGAGCTACCCTGACAAGGCGTAAGAAAATTGCGGTGGCTCGTTTGAAGAAAACCCCTGGGGCAGACAACCGTAAGGCATTAAATGCTGTCATCAAGGACATGAATACAGTCAGCAAGGATTTAAAAAAAGCAAAAGCAGTAAAAGATGCCAATAACCTGGAGCTAAGCGGATTACGTGCAACGCTGAAAAAAGCCAGTGCCTACATGAAGGCAATTGCATCTGCGGATAAAATCCTGAACAGACCAAAAAAGAAAAAACGTCGCACCAGGAAAAAAACATAACTGACGGGTATCTTAAAGGACGGTTTATCAGCAGGTAATCCGTCCTTCTTTTATGTTTGAATGGTCTGCGCAGATAACTATAGAGCGGCCGTGCCGGTCGGCTTCGGGGTGCGGTTGATCAAGCCATGCCAGAATTCGGTTTTTTTCAGGTATTTGCCTGTCACTATCAAACGGTAGTTTTAAACTGAAAGGCAGTTATTCAGGAATATCTAATATAGATCGGCTGTCACCCGGCTTGCCCGTGCATTTAATTGTCCAAAATCATCATTTGTCAGTATTTTACTTGACCAAACCCGGTGAGAATACCAAAATTGTAAATAGTATGTGAGACCCGTTTTGTATTCAATGAAAAATGAGCCACGGAATACTGGCATCATGCTGCCAGGGTAAATTGATTAAAATCAGGCAAACCACCGCTTCAAAGAGGCTCTGACGGTACGGTGCGTAAAGAGATAGCCATAATTTTTGATAAAGTTTATTTGCGTTCATTCATGGATAAACGAGGGTTCAGGAAATATAATATTTACAGCTGAATAACGGGTTTGAATAGTAAAAAAATACCTGATGGCCCCCTCCCGGGGCCTTTATTATAGTACCTGCTCAGCGGGTGGTGTTTGATTTCATACAAGAGAGGCATAATGAAAAAAAAGAAAACAGCTTATTCAGCATGGACGTTAGTTATCGTGTTTATTTGCACCGCCACAATAATGACCGCATATGAATCCTTCAAGGAATTTTTATTCAAGGGTACACTAACTCCATGGCAATCACATTCCATTACTATTATAGTCACATCCGGAATCGCAACCATTACGGCTTCAATCATGCGTTCATGGTTGATTATGATTTATTCAAAGGAGAAAGATATTGAAATCAAGGAACAATCACTGGCTTCTTTCGAGTTAATTCTTTCAGCTGTTAACCATATTGTTAATAATGTCCTTAATTACCTGCAAGTAATAAGAATTGACATGGATGAATATGGGAAAGTACATGATGACACTATAAAATTGTTTGAAGAAAGCCTTAAAGATGCTGATAAACAAATGAAAATACTAAATAAAATAAAAACACCCTATGATCCGGAGAGCTATACAGACATATACCCAAGATGAGCCCTTGCCCCTGACAAACGTTTGTTGCCGAGAAGCAGATGTTTGCCGGATAATAATCCTCCAATAAAAAAGGCCCACATTTGTGAGCCTTGATATCAACCCGACGGGTTAATTATTTTTTTGCAATCGCATCCAGCTGTTTGGCCTTGATCATCTGCCCATCCAGACCGGATTCCTTATAGCTTTTCCCATAGGCCACGGACATCAATGTCGAGTAGTATACCACCGGGATATCAAACTTGGTGTTGTACTTCTTGTTGATCTGGCCCTGGTAGGCCTCGACGTTCAACTGGCAAACCGGGCAAGGGGTTACGATCATGTCGGCACCGCCATCATAGGCCGCTTCAATAATGTCCTTGATCAGGGCCTGGCTTTTTTCAGGTTCACTGAAGGCCAGTGCGCCACCACAGCAGGATACCTTCCTGTCGTAGTTATTGACCGGGTCTGCACCCAGGGTTTCAACCAGTTTATCGAGGTATTTCGGGTTTTCAAAAGACTCACCGTCGATACCAAAAGGGCGGTTGGTCTGACAGCCGACATAACCGGCGATCTTGATGCCTTCGAGTGGACGGGTGACATGCTTGCCCAGTGCGTCGTAACCGAAGTCTTCAATCAACACTTCAACCATGTGACGTATGTTCTGGTCGGCCTTAACAGTTAAACCACCTTCGGCCAGGGCCTTGTTGGTTTCTTCCATCAGGCCACCATCATTATGCAGACGTTCCTGGGTTTCTTTTGTTGCCAGCCAGCAAGCCGCACAGGTTGCGACAATATCCTGGTCAGGGTGAGCCTGTTCAGACAATGCCATGTTACGCGCAGACATGGCCAGACGCGGCAATTCACCACCACCGGCATAACCGATAGAGGCCGCACAGCAGTTCCAGTCCGGGATTTCGTTCAGTTGCACATCCAGCACATCGCACATGCTGTTTACCGAGGTCTGATAATTAGAGGCCGAAGCTGCCTTTTGTGACGAGCATCCGGGGTAAAATGAATATTCTTTTTTAGCCATTATATTTTCTCCCAAGCCTCAAAACTGCTTGGCTTTTGCTTCTTCGATTTCACGCGCCTTCTTGAGGATGGCATGCAAGCCTTTGGTGTCTTTAATGCTGTGACCGCCGAAGTATTCCATCGGGCTCATGCGCTTTGTCATCAACATACTCATGCCCATTTCTTTCATACACAGGGCAGTCTTGATACCTTCAACAAAGCCATTCATGAAATACAGTTTGAGACCCAACTGCAATTCGTTGACCCGGCCTTTTTTTGTCAGGTTGTCCCAGAAGATGCTGGCAAACTTCATGGTTTGCTGGTTCTTTGGTGCCAGGCCCAAACGTTTTGCGTAGTGTGCCAGGCCATGCATGATATGGGTGATAGGCAGGCCGCGTGGGCAACGTGCGATACAGTTGTAACACGATGTACACATCCACATGGATTCCGAGCTCAGGACAGCTTCACGTTTTCCGGCACGGATCATCATGAACAGTTCCTGTGGCGGGTGATCCCAGTATGGGCCGAACGGGCATGAGCCGGAGCACACGCCGCACTGCATACACATCTTCACCCATTCGCCTTCCTCGACATTGGCTTCAACTTCCGAGAGGAAGCTGTTGCGGTATTTTTCAACCATTGCTGTATTCATATCGCTCATAATATCGCTCCCCTAGAACTTGAATGGGCTCATGCCGATCTTTTCGATCGTCGCGGCCATATCGTTGATGAGTTGAGGTGCGCGTTCGATATCGGTGATCGCGATCTCGTATGTTTCAACACGTTCAGGCTCAAGACTCAGAGACTGCAAGGTGTCATCGACCTTACTCATACGATCCTGGGCAATTTCAGAGCCTTTAACAAAGTGGCACTGGTAGTTCTCACCCTTCTGGCAACCCATCAGAATAATACCGTCATAACCACTGTTGAGCGCATCTGTTACCCAGATCAGGTTGGTAGAACCCAGACAGCGAATCGGGATGATGCGTGCGAAGGCGCTGTATTCCACGCCGTTCATGGCAGCCATGTCGAGCGCCGGATAGGCATCGTTTTCACAGGCCAGTACCAGGATGCGTGGCTTTTCGTCGAACTCTTCCGGGATGTCAACGTTCTTGATCTGGTTACCGACGGTATCGATCGAGTAATTATCAAACGAGATAACACGAACCGGGCAGGCACCCATGCAGGTGCCACAACGACGGCAACGGCCCTCGTTGAACTGCGGGTAACGCTCCTCGTCTTCATCGATGGCGCCGAATGGACATTCCACAGTGCAGCGTTTGCATTGCGTACAACCCTCCTTGCGGAAGCTCGGGTATGAAAGGTCTCCTGAACGCGGATGGGCGGCGCGACCCAGCTCGGCATTTTCAGCGGCCTGGATCGCCTTCAGTGCGGCACCCGTGGCATCTTCAATTGCCTGGCCGATGTCCATCGGACGACGGGTAGGGCCAGCGGTATAGATACCGGTGCGGCGGGTTTCATACGGGAAGCAGATGAAGTGCGAGTCGTTGAATCCGTGACGCAGTTGCGGCATGTCCTTACCCTGACGATAATCAAGATTGAGGATGGAATCGACGCTGACTTCCCATTTACCGGGGTCGTCCTGTCCGACCACATCGATATCAACACCAGCATTGGCAACCATGCCGGTAGCCAGCACGACCAGGTCGGCGTCGGTTGATGTGTCTTCATCCAGGATCATGTCCCTGAACTTGACGGTACAACCATTGCCGTTATCCGTTACCTCGGAAGCGACACCCTTGGTGAAGTTAATGCCCTTGTCCTGACCGCTGCGGTAGAAGTCTTCACCGCCGGCACCCGGGGTGCGCAGGTCTGTGAACATAACCGTCGTATCAATCGCAGGGTTCTGATCCTTGAAGTACATGGCCTGCTTGATCGAGGTTGTACAGCAATGACCGGAGCAATATGGCAGGTGGCCTTCTTCGTCACTACGTTGGCCTGCGCACTGGATGAACACGACGCTGTTAATGTCCTTGCCATCCGCTGTTTTGATCACGCCACCATCCGCGGCCGCAGCCAGGGCTTCCAGTTCCATTTGTGTAACGACATTTTTGCCCTTGCCATAACCGAGGTGAGGCAATTGATTTGCATCGTATTCGGTGAAGCCGGAGGTCTGGATGATTGCACCAAAGTTTTCAGTTGCAGTGGCACCGGACTCGGTGGTGATATCGGCTGAGAAACGACCGGGGGCGCCACTGGTTTTGGTGACGGTGCTGTTCAGGTGTACGGTGATCTTGCTGTCCGCATCGACGGCTGCGATCAGCGCAGCAACGCCGCTGTCTTCAGGGTCCTTGAACGGCGAGCTTTCCGGGACACGCCTGTACAGGTTTGCAGCAGACCCGCCAAGTGCACCGGTCTTTTCAACAATGGTAGCCTCGTAACCGGCCCTGGCCGCTTCAATAGCCGCCGTCATGCCGGAGATACCACCACCAACGATCAGCAGGTTCTTTCTGCCTTCAGACTGACCGCTTGGAGTTGGCGGTGTCATCACGCTGACTTCATGTACCGCCATACGTGTATAGTCTTCAGCCATTTCCTGCGTGGTTTCAGATGCCTCGTCTGTATCCGGGCGAACCCAGATGACACCTTCACGAACATTGCCACGTGAGATGGCGACGTTTTCGAAACTAAACGCCTCTGTCTTGGCCCGCCGGGAACAGGCGACAATCGCAATATGATTGACGCCATCGTTGTCGATGTCATCCTGAATCATTTTTACGCCTTCGGCACTACACAGGAAGTCATGTTCTTTTGTGACTTGCGATTTACATTCACGCGTTGCAATGGTGGCCATACCAGCCGTATTGACCCGATCGCCAATGCCGCAGCCTTTACAGATATAGGTTCCAACTTTCTTTTCTTCTGCCACGGCCTTAACCCTCCGATCCGGCAACGTTGTTCACTACCTGGATTGCTCTCAGGGCGCTAGCCGTTGCGTTTTGTACAGCCCGGTTAACATCCAGGGCATCAGATGAACAGCCGGCGGCAAAGATTGCGCCGTTGGACTCGTCCGCTTCAATGAAACCTTCTTCATTAAATTTCACATCAACCGGGAAGGCATCTGCAGGAACACTGGGTTCCATACCGATGGCCAGTACCACCAGGTCATGCTCGTTGGCATAGCGGTGATAACCTTCGGTATCCACGCCGTGCAATACAGGGTTGCCGTTCTCCTTGTTTTCGACAACGGAGGCCACCTTGGACTTGGTGAAGGTGACATTTGGTAATTCTTTAACCTTGCGGTAGAAGTCATCGATGCGGTCGATGGCACGGATATCAATGTAATAAATAGTTGCCTGGCCTTCCTCGCCATATTTTTCATTTACATAATTGGCGTGTTTCAGGCTGGCCATGCAGCAAATTCTTGAACAGTGCTTGAGGTGGTTTATATCGCGTGAACCGGCACACTGGATCATGGCGACATTTTTTGCCTCGGCACCATCAGATGGGCGCAGGATCTTGCCACCGGTCGGACCATGCGGGTCACACAGGCGTTCAAATTCAACACTGGTGATCACATTGTCGATGCGGTCATAGCCGTAAGCCTGAATCTTGTTGGCGTCGTAGGGCTGCCATCCGGTTGCCCAGATAATCGCACCAACGGTGATGTCGATTTCTTCTTCCTGCATATCCAGGTCAATCGCATCGTATTTACAGGCCTCCCTGGCCTTGCTGGCATCGTCCGTACCGATAATGGCAGGGTCGAGAACGTATCGTTGCGGGTAGGCCATCGCGTGTTGCAGGTAGGCACCCTTGCGTTTACCAAGGCCATAGTTGAAATCATCATCAAATTCAGTTTCAACGACCTTGCCACATTCACCGCAGGCCGTGCAGTTTTCGGTGATATAACGCGGGCTCACCTTGACCTTGACGCTGTAGTTGCCGGCATCACCACTGATGGATGCCACCTCGGACATGGTTATGATGCGCAGGTTCTTGTTGCCCTTGATGCGACGATTATTAATCTCCAGGCCACAGGTTGGGTGACACAGTTTGGGGAAATAGCGATAAAGCTGGCTGACACGGCCGCCCAGTGCTGGCGATTTTTCCAGCAGGATAACCTGCTTGCCGCATTCTGCAGCCTCAAGTGCTGCGGTCATACCGCTGATCCCGCCACCGACGACCAGAATAGTCTGGTTGGTTGCGATTACATCCGACATTGATTTTCCTCCGCCCGGAATGTTTAAAAGAATTCTTTGTTGCGGGCATATTTCCCGCATTGCAGGGACCCGATTTTTGAGCGTTAAGGGTACTCTTACTTGTGTCGATCGGCCAGTAATAAGTCGGTCCTGAACAATTGAAATTACAAATGAGCAAATAGATTATCTATATACCTTAATATGACAGGGACTAGGTACGGAAAGTAACAGGAACTAGGGACTAGGTACGAGGGACTAGGAAAAGCAAAAACCAGCTGGCTTGTATCTGGGTAGTACAATCATATCCCCAGTACCCAGTCCCCAGTCCCCAGTCCCTAGTTCCTGTTGTTTCCTGTTACCATCCGTTCCTGGGTATCATACGGAGTGTCGGCAAAGTGGAAGCAAAAGTCTTAAAACCTGAAGAATATTATATAGAATCAGAGCCTTACTATGAGCCCGTGGCCAACGAAATCGGGATTTTCGAGGCCGCCTACAACAATCAGTTGCCGATTTTGCTGAAAGGCCCCACTGGTTGTGGCAAAACCCGCTTTATGGAGCACATGGCCTGGCGGCTCAAACGTCCAATGATCACGGTTTCCTGCCACGATGACCTGACGGCCTCCGATCTGGTAGGCCGCTTTCTGATCAGCAAGGGCGAAACAGTCTGGGTCGACGGCCCGTTGGCCCGGGCCGTGAGAAGTGGCGGGATATGTTACCTTGACGAGATTGTTGAGGCGCGTAAGGACACCACCGTGGTCATTCACCCGCTTGCCGATGACCGTCGCGTTTTACCCATTGAAAAACTGGGAGAATTACTCGAAGCGACGCCCGAATTCTGTCTGGCTATCTCCTATAATCCGGGTTACCAGAGTGTATTGAAAGATCTGAAGCAGAGTACGCGTCAACGTTTTGTCGCCCTGGAGTTCAATTACCCGGACGCGATCCTCGAGAAAAAAATCCTGATCAATGAATCGGGTATCGATGAGGATGCAGCAGATAAGCTGGTCAGGTTTGCACACATGACCCGCAATCTGAAAGGCAGTGGGCTGGAAGAAGGCGCCAGTACACGTTTACTGGTGCACGCCGGAAAGCTGATGGTCTCTGGCGTAAAACCGGTTCCCGCATGTCAAAGTGCAGTTGCCCAGGCCCTGACAGACGATGCAGAGATGCTGCTGGCGGTCACAGAATTGAGTGCATCGTTGTTTTGATGCAGACGGGGGTTATGATCGTACCATTCAGATACAAGCCAACTGTTTTTTGTTTTTCCTGGTTTCTCATACCCCGCACCTGAATATATTATGATACTGCTGTCCCGTTAACCTGTAACAAATATAGTTGAAACGTAAACGGCAAGTCGGTTTTGAGTTAAACAGAGCATTCCGGACATGAAACCGGCAAGCCTGATCAAGACACGCAAAAGATGCCATCCATGGCTGCTCGACAGCCGCATCCCTGCGGCAGACGGTCTTTATTTGGCTATACCGATTCCACGTCCTCACATTGATGCACGCTTAATAAATTAACGGGACATTAGCAGGGATATTATGAGTAAATCTATAATTGTCAAAACGCCTTGTCATGGGTATGAACTTGTCGATTTTGGACAGTGAACGTGTGTCGCAATCCATAGATGAGGCTTTGTTTTTCTTGCTATAAAAATCCCACAAATTATTGACTTTCACTTTTCTCACAAAAGAACTAAATGCACGAAACCTCTCCTTTTCAATTAAAATAAGAGCCTGCGATAAGTCTAGACCCAACAGATCTTCATTAAATTTCTTATATTGCCGGGTTACATAGCTGTTTATTTCAATTTCAGCCGCAGGGACTATAGGAGCGAGAATCATTACGGTAATAATCAACACTACTTTTAAGTAATTATCTGCCATCATCATTTATCCTGCATAACGCTGCCTATGAGACGCGGCCGACGAAGGAGGCCGTCGCTGCCCGACGGGGTTGTTAGAGGGCGCCACGATATATATCTTTTCTATGCCCCACCTTCACCACAACGACAATAAGTTCTTTATCATCGATACTGTAGACAATTCGGTAAGGTCCTTGACGTATGCGATACTTATTGTGACCGGATAACTTCTTCGAACCTGGTGGGCGGGGATCTGCAGCCAATTGGCCAATTCGACGCATTATGCGTTGCCGTTCTTTCTTTTGCGGTATAGCTTCAATTTCTTTTACCGCGGAACGCTTGATTGAAACCCTATATTTTTCCACGCCGTTTTAGATCTTTTACAACGTTTTCATACGGCAGGCTTGGCTCGTTCACTCTGTCTTCAAAGGCAGCAAGATCCTCGGCATCTTCAGCAAGGCTTAATTGCACAGCCTCATTGACCAAATCCGATATAGACCGCTCAGTCTCTGCTGCTTTGACCCGAAGAGCGCGGTGGAGCGCCGGGTCAAAATATACGGTTGCTCGCTTGGGATTACTGTCCATAGTGATATAGATAGCACTATATCACTATAACGTCAAGACGTCATATCAACGTTTTAATAAGTGGTGCGCGGTAGCGCGTCCGAAAGAGCGATAGCGAATGGCTTGATTTTCTTATATTTTTTTCGGCAATTCATCTCGTGCTATTTCAATTAATTTTGGAAGATATTTATTTACAATATCTCCTATTTCATTTGCTTGAATAAAACACCATTCGCTTCGTTCTTGCTCTGTATCGGATTCACCGAGGCTTTGTTCATGAATTTTGTAAATTGACTGTACAATTAGTTTATTAGCTTCTTTTGTAATATCGTAGAACTCTTGAGAAAATATTATTCCGCCAGTTTCTGAATATCTAGAAATCTCTCTAAGAGCTATTTCATATTTTGCCTCAATTGCACTCGATGGTTCGCAGCAATGTTCTGCCCGGACTTGCTCTGCCCAATGAAGCAACTCTTCAAAAGCTTCAACAATATTTTTATACGTATTACGTCTTTCGTTCCAGAATTTCTCTTTCTTGAATTTATTCAGAGCAAACAATGATCCAAAATAGGCAGATAGAAAACCAATAATGATTACCGAAATAAATTTTCCAATTTCAGAGTAGTCCAATATTATTTACCTAAATATATACAGTAAGTGTCCCTGACATGTGCATATGTATAACACGGGACTTTCACAGGTATTGCACATTTACTATGTTACGGTTTTTTTATAAACCCGATTTATGCATACTTTCTGAAGTTACATAAACATTTATGAAATCAATATTATATCGGTTTTGAAGTGATTTGGGACATGCGTCAGGTGTGGATAAATCTGGCGCAGCTGCTGTAATATGATTGCGTTGTGCCGTATATTATTTTTGGCCTGACATTTCGTTTGCTTAAGCTGCCCACGGCAATTTGCAGGGGGAGTTGAATGATATATTGTTATTAGTATACGCATAGTTTTAAAAAGTATACTGTTCCAGTGGGTCGGGATGAACAAGTGATACGTGAATATATCAGACACCAGGAATATGAAGATTGCCGAACGGGTCGATTGCAATTGATGTAACTACCCCCTCCGGGTACGGCTCCGTAAAAGGCTGCTTCGAGCGGTCACAAATTAAAATCCCTGGTTTTGCCAGGGGATATTTACTATCTGGTACCTGAATATATTATGAGTAAATCTATAATTGTCAAAACGCCATGTCATGGGTATGAACTTGTCGATTTTGGACAGGGCCGGGTGTTAGAGCGGTTTGGAGATATGATGGTAGACAGGCCGGTTTTGAGTTCTGAAGGAGAACGGAATCTGGATGGCTGGAAGCCGGACTGGCGATTTACCCCTCATGCCGCGATCAGTGTATGGGAAAAAACCAGTGACAGGGCCAAACCCGAATGGACCCTTGATTGTCTTGGTTCCGTGTTCACACTGAGATTATTTGAGCGGGGGTTTTTGTCACTTCGCCCGGAACATTTTGCCTGTGCACAGTGGCTGTCTGAACGGTTGCAGGGTTGTTATCACCTCGACAACATCCGGGTGCTAAACCTGTTTGGCGGGGCAGGCGTGGTCAGCGCTGCGGCATTGAGATCCAGCGCCAGTGTTGTTCATGTTGAGTCATCGGTCGATGAGCTGGAAATTGCCAGGCAGTTTCTTGGCAGTCAGAGTATAGAATATATTTGTGAAGACCCGCATGACTATGTGGACCAGGCGTTACGCGACCGGCAACGGTTTGAGTTAATCATCGTACAACCACCGGTACAACAAAAAGGCCCCGGTAAACGGTCATGGGATATCAAGGTTGATCTGGGTCCCTTGATGAACAAACTGTCCAGACTGGCCAGTGATGATTTTCGTGGTATCTGGCTGGCCCCGCAAATGCAGGTCTGGCAACCGGAAAGTCTGTCGCCTTTCCTCAAGGAAACATTTCCGGGGCGAAATATTGTCGATGCTGGAATCAGGCTGGCCACGGCTGATGGGCGTGAAATTTCCAGCGGGATTGCAGTCTACGCCTATGATGATGACGAGATCATCAGTGCCGAAGGAGAACGTCCTCCACTGACGACAGAGAATCTTGAAATCCGGCTGGACGTATATCTGGAACCGGCCCTGTCTTCGCGGCGAACTGCAATCGGGCCTGCCAGAAACCTGGCAAACTGTAGCCGTAAACAGCAGGATTTTGCCTTGCATTGGGTCGAGGTGCTGGTGCGCACCCATGCCGAAATGGGTTATCAGTTTGCGGCCTGTGTCAGCAAGGCTGTGGACGTGATGTCCGAAGAGGAGGTTCAGGAATGGCTGCTGGCCGCAATCGATGCATTTGATACCACCGGTCTGCACGCCGGCATTGCCATTTTGAAGAATGTCGAGGTCTTTGCAGAAAAGTGCCGGGCGCGTAAAACCGGTGTAAGACTGGCAGATGTGAGTCACGTGCTTGAGCTTTTTGCCCATGGATTGAATGGACGGCAACTGAGGGTTGCAGAAGACGATGGCTGTTTTACCGATACGGAAACACTGTTTTTACCCGGGCAAGTCAATCTGTTTCAGGACAAGGAGCATAACTTTCAGCTTTACAAGGTTATGGTTGTGCATTTGTGGGCGCAAACATGGTGGGGTACTTTCAGTCATGATGTCCTGAAGAGGCTGGGTGATTTTGATGACAGTGAAAAGGCGTTGCTGCTATTTCACAGGCTGGAGTTAATTCGTCATGACGCGAGGATTAAAAAAATGTTGCCGGGTATACACCGAACCTTGCGGGAGTTGTGCGATATCCACAACGAAAAACTGATCCCCGATGGATGGAGCCCGTGGGCAGACCGGTTGAGTGAGATGCATTCTACTGCGAAAGACAGTTTTTCAATACTGGAAGAATGCATGTCATCAGATGTGCCGGCACCGGTTTGTTATCAGGGAATTCTGAGGCCGGCTCAGGCTGAAAAAATTCGCCAGATGCGTATAGAAAAAGACAAGGCCAGTCTGCAATCCATGCTGGTGCAGTTCAAGGGTGACGCGGAAAACATTTCCAGCCTGAAGCCACGCGATCAGGGTAGCGACAAGCGGCTTGAAATCAATATCAAAGTGAATGAGGTCCCGGGTGAGCTGGAAATAGAAATCACACTGGATGGACAGCCGATACCGCCGCCGGATGACATTGCAAATGTTATCTCCTCAATCCATCAGGATCTCGGCGAGATACCACCTGAATATCTCGTTGCGGCAGGTGACGGTGCCTGGCGTCCTGACGAAACGGATGAGGATAAAAGTCGTGATGTATGGAAAGGGTCCTATCACGAGAAGGGTGCCTTTTTATACGATGAGTGGGATTTCAAGCGTCAGAGCTACCGTAAACAATGGTGTGTTTTGCGGGAAATAGATATCAACAAACAGCCCGTGGATTTTATTGATGCAACACTCAGAAAATATAAAGGGCTGGTGCATGAAATCCGCCGGACATTTGAAGTTTTGCGTGGTGAAGACAAGCTGTTAAAAAGACAACCTTTTGGTGATGATGTCGATATCGATGCGGTAGTTGAAGCCATTGCTGATGTCAGTAGCGGGCTGGAGATGACCGACAGATTGTTTACCAAAAAGCATAAACTCGAGCGTAATATTGCCGTCATGTTTATGGTGGATATGAGTGGTTCAACACGGGGCTGGATCAATGAGGCCGAACGCGAATCACTGGTCCTTTTGTGTGAGGCACTGGAAATACTCGGTGATCGATACGCCATATACGGATTTTCCGGTGTGACACGCAAACGCTGTGAGTTATACAGGATAAAGCACTTCGACGAGCCTTATGACGATGAAATCAAGGGCCGTGTCTGCGGCGTCAGTCCGCAGGACTATACCCGCATGGGTGTAACCATCCGGCATTTGTCCGGGCTGTTAAACAAGGTGGAGGCCAGAACAAAATTATTGATCACCCTGTCTGATGGCAAGCCGGATGACTTTGATGGCTACCGCAGCGAGTATGGCATAGAAGATACAAGGCGGGCGTTGATCGAGGCCAGGCGAGATGGTATCCATCCATTCTGTATAACAATTGATACCGAGGGCGCCGGTTACCTGCCGCATATGTACGGGGCGGTGAATTACATGGTGCTGGATGATGTCCGGAAATTGCCGTTGAGGGTGTCGGATATATATCGGAAGCTCACTTCGTGAGCTTAGGGACTAGCGACGAGGTACCAGGAAAGGCAAAAAACCAGTTGACTTGCATCTGGGTAGTACATTCATATCCCTAGTCCCTTGACCTGTTTTACCACCCTGGGGGCAATTTCTCATTAATCACTATGCACTTGTTTCCCGGTGTAATGTACCCACCCTTTTGCAGGTCTTTCATGATGCGACTGACCATTTCACGGGATGATCCGATCATTCTGGCGATATCCTGATGGGTCAGTTTCTGGTTGATGACCTTCACACCGTCTTCATCTTCGGCCATATCCAGTAATGTTTTGGCAACGCGCCCGTAGACATCCATCAGGGCCAGGTTGCGGATATTGTCCGTCAGCCTGCGAACCATTCGTGTCAGTTCGGTGATGACGGTTCGCGCTATCTCCGGATGATCAACCAGAGATTTATCGAAGTCATTTTTTGAGATAATGGAAAACTTGCAGGGTTCCATGGTCATAATAGATGCGGAACGGGGCGCCTGATCCAGAATCGCCAGCTCGCCAAAGTACTCACCTGGCCCCATCATGGTCAGTATCACTTCCTTGCCATCCTCATTACTCAGAAAGACCTTGATCTTGCCGGACAGGATGACATACATGGAATTGGTGTCATCACCCTCATTGATAATAATGGAGTTTTTCGGGAAGGTTTTGTTAACGGCGTGTGAGGCAATACTCTTTACTTCCTTGTCCTTCAGGTCTGCAAATATCGGTATTTTTTTTAGAACATTTTCCATATGTATTATTATGAATTTATTGAATAGTCTATTAAGGTTAGAATTTCATGAGATTATCAGAAAACAGACAGCCTGCTGCGGGAAAACCATTTTTGTCAATTTCCACGCGTATTTTTGTTAAACAGGTACACGATTCGCCTCAAGTGATCGGGAAAGCTGGCTCAAACTGGTTTTCCCTCGCCACGACTTCTATTCTCGGATAATCTCCTGACCATCCTCTCTCCGAGGGGGGGTAGAATAACGCTTCTATGACAGTATACGGGACACCAATTGCGATACACAAGGACTAACAAGGCACTTTTCCTGTTAATCATCACTATTTTAGTGGCGATTGGTCTGTCGATTACTCCGCAGGTTCAGGATTGGGAAGAGGATACCGGTCTGTCATGGCTGTTTCATGCCAGGGGCGTGACACCTGCACCTCAATCTGTAGTCGTTATCAGTATTGACAAGTCATCTTCCAGTCATTTTAACTTGCCCAACCTGACCCGAAAATGGCCCCGTATCCTGCATGTCGATTTACTTAACAGACTAAAAAAAGCCGGGGCACGTGTGGTTGCCTTTGATATTTTTTTCAAGTCCAGTCGGCCAGGCGACCAGGATGCAAGACTTGCACAGGCAATAAAGGCATCCGGAAATATCATATTATTTGAGTTTTTACAGAAACAGATGGCGGATACGGTTGATCAGCAGGGTCGGAAATCCAGCCTGATGATAAATGAATTACAGACGCCGCTTGAAATTTTTGCCAATGCGGCCGTCGCGCTTGCCCCCAATCCGTTACCCAAGGTGCCGGTCAAGGTCAGTCAGTTCTGGAAGTTTATACCTGAGGCCGGCGATGCACCGACATTGCCCGTGGTGGCATACCAGATATATATGCAGGCTTATCTGCCTTCGTTTGTCCGGATAGTTGAAGACCTGACTGGGAAAAAACTTTCATCTGGCGGCAGGACAGAATCCCGTGGCCATGATAAAACGGTTTCACTGATGATCGAGTTGAGGGAATTTTTTGTGCGTAACCCGTGGCTGCTCGATGCAGTTATTAATAAAACGGATGCATCAGGGTTTGAGGCCGGTAAACGACAGACTTTATTGAATCTGGCGAGGTTATATGGAAATGATGCGACACAGTTTATCAGTTACTACGGCCCTGCAAGAAGTATCAGAACGATACCGTTTTATCAGGTGCTGGCATCCGATCGTGTATTAAAGAGTCTGAAAGACAAGCTGGTTTTTGTCGGTTTTTCAGAACGTCGTCAGTGGGAACAGCAGGATGGATTTTACAGCGTCTATTCCAACCGGCAAGGGCTGGATATCAGTGGTGTGGAAATTACCGCCAGCGCCGCTGCAAATCTGATGGAGGGTATTTCCGTACAACGACTGTCTCTGGGCTCACATTTTATTGTGCTGGCAGTCTTTTCATTGTTGTCTGCGACGGTTTATCTTTACACGCGCGGTATCGGTTTGCCTGTTGTCATGTTGCTGCTAAGTGGCCTGTATTTTATGATTGCATCACAGTTGTTTTCACATCTCGGCCTGTGGTTACCGTTGACAGTACCGCTACTGGTGCAGCTTCCCGCCGTTTTGCTACTCGGTATGACCTGGAATTATCAGGAACTCAATAAGGAGCGCAATAATATACAGCGCGCATTCGGTTATTACCTGCCGGAAACAGTAGTGGACCGGTTGGCTCGTGATATTGCCGGGCATGGGCTGGGCGGTCAGTTGATGCACGGGATTTGCCTGTCGACAGATGCGCAGCAATATACGACCTTGTCAGAGCAACTTACGCCACAGGATCTGACCACGTTGATGAATGAGTACTACGAGGCCATTTTCAAGCCGGTTCGTCTGCATGGCGGCATTATTTCAGATGTGGTGGGTGATTCGGTTATGGCCCTGTGGGCCGGCCCGACTGAAGAGCGTCAACACCGCGAACATGCGGTCAGGGCTGCGATCGAAATGCTGGAGAGCGTGAAACAATTCAACCGGCAACATCCGGATTACGAGTTACCCACCCGGGTTGGTCTGCATTACGGTACAATGGTCATTGGTAATGTCGGTGCCGTTGATCATTACGAATACCGTGCGGTTGGCGATATCGTCAACACGACTTCACGCATAGAAGGCATGAACAAGTATCTCGGGACAAGACTCCTGGTGAGTGGTGAAGTCATTGACGGGCTGGAAGGTTTCAGTGCAAGAAATGTTGGCAGATTTATCCTGAAGGGTAAAACAGTTCCGTTACAATTATTCGAGATATGCCGTGAGAATGAGTCACAGGGCACACGAGACGTCTGGTCTGTATTTGACCATGCAATTGAATTATTCCAGTCGGGGGAATGGGAAAAGGCACGGCAGGAATTCGCCAGGGTGCTGGAATACAAACCGGATGATGGCCCCTCGCACTTTTATGTGATGTATTGTGATAGTAATAAAACAGCAACGCCAGAAAATTGGCATGGCGTCATCAATATGGGCGAGAAATAGTTAAATGCTGTGATACAATTCAAAAATCTGATTGAATAGTCAAGTGCGTGAAAGTACAATCGAATACAAATAATAAGAACTGGATAAACTGCGGCACATATATGCTGAATAGTTATACCTTTGCAGACCTCTGGAGCAAATCAATCTGTTGTAGTTATGGATTTTTCCGTCCCTGGGGTAATAAAAATACAGTATGAAAGCAGTGAGGAAGGGCCTTAATTTTTTTCTGAGGAGTGGTTCGGCTGAAAGAGTTTTTTTTTCGGCATTGCTGTTCTGCCTGCTTTTCCCCGTCAGCGCGTTTGCAGATTGCAGTAGCTGGATAGCCCGCGTGGTTTCAATGCAGGGGACGGTTGATATTCGTGCGAAAGGTTCCGGTTCATGGAATCCTGCAAAATTACAGCAGGCCTATTGTGTCGGTGATGTCATTCGTGTCGGGGCCGGTAGTCGGGCCGGGCTGGAACTGCATAATGATACGATACTGCGCCTCAATCAAAATACCACGTTGTTACTGTCGGGTCCCAGAAAGGATGACTCCTGGGTTGATCTGATCAAGGGTTCAATCCATGCCATCACCCGTGTTCCCCGTTCACTGAAGATCAAGACACCGTTTGTCAATGCGGCGGTTGAGGGCACGGAGTTTCTTGTCAGGGTTGATTATGACCATACCCTGGTCGGTGTGATCGAGGGCAAGGTTGCGGTGACAAATGAATTCGGGCGACTGCTGCTGGTACAAAACCAGTCGGCCGTAACTTACAAGGGCAAGGCCCCGGTATTAAGGCTGGACATCAAACCAACTGACAGCGTGCAGTGGTCGCTGTATTATCCAGTGCTGGATGTTGCCGGCCTGAAGCAAGTGGAAGCCTTGTTAAAATCAGGCCAGGTTAATGCAGCACAGGCAGCACTCAAGGGCAAGAAGTCAGCCGAGGCCATGGCATTACGCAGTATTATTGCCGTGGCCAGAAACAACAAGGATCAGGCGCTCAAACTGGCCGAACAGGCCGTGCAGAAGAACAGCCGATCCGTTGCCGCGCACCTGTCGCATTCCTATGCGCTACAGTCCCGGTTTAATCTGGGCGCCGCCCTGGGTGCTGCACTGAAGGCCGTGCAGAGTGATCCCGGCCATGCCATGGCGTGGGCACGGGTTGCAGAATTGCACCTGTCACTTGGCCAGCTTGAGCAAGGACTGGCTGCAGCGCAAAAAGCCGAAGAACTGCAATCCGGTTTAGCGCGCACCCGGACAATTCTCGGTTTTGCCTATCTGCTTCAGTATGAAACAGACAAGGCCAGAAGGGCCTTCAGGCATTCAATCAAACTGGATTCATCTGACCCGTTGGCCAGGCTCGGTAATGGTCTGGCGACAATTCGTGATGGCGATCTGAAGCAGGGCAGGCGTGAAATAGAAATCGCAGCCAGTCTGGACACAAGCAACGCACTGATACGCAGTTATCTCGGCAAGGCATATTACGAAGAGGGCCGCTACAAACTGGCCGCAGATCAGTTCGCATTGGCCAAACAGATGGATCCGAAAGACCCGACCCCCTGGCTGTATGACGCCATCCGCAAGCAGAGTGAAAATAATCCCGTAGGCGCACTGCACGACATGCAAAAATCAGTGGCACTGAACAACAGCAGGGCGGTTTATCGTTCGAGGCTTGCTCTCGATAACGATGATGCTGCACGCAGCGTCAATATGGCACGATTGTATCAGGAACTGGGTTTTGACCAACTGGGACTGGTTGAGGCAAGAAGATCGGTTGACCGCGACCCTTTCAATTATTCTTCACATCGTTATCTGGCCGATGCCTATCGGAGCCGGCCACGACACGAGATCGCCAGGGTCAGTGAGTTACTACAGGCACAGTTGATGCAGCCACGGAATGTTAAACCGATTCAACCGCAGCTCGCAGAAAGCAGTCTTGGCATCGTTAACGGTGCCGGTGGCGTACCCTCTTCCCTGAATGAATACAACAACCTGTTTGTCAGAAACCAGTTTTCATTTTTCATCGACGGTCTGACCGGCAGTAATGAAACCCGCGCAAATGACGTAATTCATTCGGGTATTATTGACAAAGTCACTTACAGTGTCGGCCGGTATCATTATTTCTCTGAGGGTTACCGCGCAAACAATGACCAGAAATATAATATCGACAATGCCTTTATCCAGGTGGCATTAACTCCCCGGTTCAATATCCAGTTTGAATACAGGGATACCGAACGGCGAAATGGCGACCTGTCACTGAATTTTGACTCAACAAGTTTTTCTGCAACAAAACGTGAAACCCGTGATAGTGAAGTTTCCCGTGCTGGCCTGTCATACCTGTTTTCGGAACACTCCAGGGTCATCGTTTCTTTTCTGGACAGAAATCAATTGACAACACAAAGGATTCCCGGCACGTTTCCATCATCAGATTCCAGCAGGCAGAGCAAGGGGAATCTATTTGAGATTCAACATATTTACCGCTCGGGCAAGTTGTCGCTGATTAGTGGCGGCGGCCGTTTCAGGGCCGACTCAACCACCTCGATTGCACTGGATTTCAGTCCCTTTCCATGCCTGATACCGTCCTGCCTTGTCGTTAACCCGGTTAAAAATAAACACGATAACCTGTATGTCTATTCCCGTTATAAACTTGACAATATATTGATTACACTCGGGTTCAGTGCAGATTCAGTGAAGAACGAGCTGGTTGATTTCAGTAAAATAAATCCAAAGATGGGCTTTGAATGGGATGCCGGTTCAGGACTCAGTATAAGAGGCTCACTGTTCCGCTATCTGAAAAGAGATTTGATCTCAAACCAGACTATCGAGCCAACGCAGATAGCAGGATTCAATCAATTCTTTGATGACGGGCTTTCAACGCTTTCCACCGTAGCGGGTTTAGCTGTGGACAAAAAATATTCCGGAAAGCTTTTTACAGGGGCGCAGGTATTTAGTCGTAATATGGATGTACCCTATTCCGCCTCGAATCAGACCTTCTTTGCAAAATGGAAAGAATGGATATTTGACAGCTATATAAACTGGGTGCCGGGCAACACGTATTCAGTTAACGCAGGTTTGCGATATGAACAATTAAAACGCCCTGTCAGCCTTAATTCAGGTGTGTTGAAAGTAAACAGCTATTACCTGCCGCTGGCTGTCAATTATTTTTACAATAAAAATATCAGGGTTAATCTGGGTGGTAACTTTATTCGCCAAAGGGGTGAATTTTATGATTCAGTGATACCTCTCGCCACCACTGGCAGTGACAGCTTCTTTGTGGCTGATACGGAAGTCAGGTTCAGGTTTTCGAAGAGTAAAGGTTTTTTTGGAATAGGAGTGAAAAATATTTTTGACAGAAAATTTAATTTTTATGAAATTGATACAGCAACCCCACGTATCAGCCGTGAACGTTTTGTGTATGGAAGTTTAAAGATAAACCTTTAATATTTACAACAAAGACGAAGGAGAGAGTAGGATGAAAATATTTTCAATACTGAAATATGGAAAAACTTTACTGTTTATATCAATTCTGGTGGCACCACTGCTTGTAAATGCCGCTAATACCGGGCAGAAAAAAGAAAAAACCATTCATGATTATGAGTTTTCGCTGGAGCTTGTGCCGGATGGAAGCTTCAAACCTGTTGTCAGGGAAAAAGGCACAGGCAAACTAATCAAACGCGTAAAGATAAAAAAAGGTACCTCTTTACCCGCAACTTCAGTAGAGGAGATACAGACGCTTACTATCCTGAGAATCAGGGGATCACATTATATAATCATCGTCATAGATGGTGTCACATACAAATTTTTCCTTCCACATTAAAGACGTGACTCCGCGCAAAAAAACCGGCCATCTGGCTGGTTTTTTTGTTTCTTGCAATATCAGATCAGGACAGGGATATCCTGAACTTGCAGGCAGGCAGCTTTGGTTTTTCAGTGACAACCTTACTGGTCTTTTTGTCCTTGACCTGTTTGGCAGCAACGGCCTTTTCCGCCGCTATGACTGAGAAACTGAGCAGGCTTAATGCAAGCAGGGTAATAACAAGCTGGCGCATTTTCATAAACATCACACTAACCCCGTTTTGTGGTTAACCTGTACATTATATCGGCCAGAATTCATTAAAATTTAACAATTATTAATAAAATTACTACACCCGTAAAAATCCGGCAGTATGCCGGTTTTTATATGTAATTTCACTGCTAATGTCCCGTTAATCCATGACGAATGTAGTTGAAATGTAAGCGGCAAGTGCGTTTGGGGCTAACCCGCAATCCGGACATGAAACCGGCAAGCCTGATCAAGACACGCAAAACATGCCATCCATGGCGGCTCGGCTGCCGCGTCCGTGCGGCAGACGGTCTTGATCAGGCTTACCGATTCCATGTCCTCACATTGATATGCACTATCACTAGCGTCCGGTTAACTTTCATAATTGTCGAATAACATTATGTATAACATACAGAAACAATCCCTCATAAAATTTTTCTATTTAAAGTCGCCTTCTCGATTTTTGGCGTACAGTCTCCGGCATTTGCCCAACTCACCGGGCGCGATGGACTGCGCGATATCGAAGCTTGTCTTCATTCGCATCGAGAGAAACTCTATCGCATTGGTTTTCGCGGCAAGATCTCGCGTTCGACACTTTCCGATGCCAATCGCAAACGGAATTTCCTGATTTACCAAGACTTCGGTCTCCATCTCATCAGTCGCGCACGCAATCTCTATCGAGACGAGCCGTTTGCCCTGGATCTCGACCAAGCGGTGTTCGCACTCGATTCCACCACCATCGATCTGTGCCTTTCTGTCTTCCCCTGGGCACATTTCCGCAAAACCAAGGCAGCCATCAAAGCACATACGTTGCTGGACCTTCGGGGTTCTATCCCCAGTTTTATCTCCTTAACCACAGGCAAAGTTCACGATGTGATGGCGCTGGATTGGATCCCGTTGGCACCTGGTTCGATTCTAACCATGGATCGTGCCTACAACGACTTCGGGCGACTCTACCGAATCCACAGCATCCCTGCATTTTTTGTGATTTGCGCAAAAAAGAATCTCCAATACCGTCGGATCAAGACGTACCGGAAATCCGACAAGGCTGCAGGGGTGGGCAGCGACCAGTTGATCCGATTGACGGGTGTACGAACTGCCGAAGCATATCCGGAGCAGTTGCGCCGAATTACGTTCGTCGATCTCAAACGCAACAAGCGCTTTGTCTTTTTGACCAACAACCTGATCCTGCCAGCGGTGATCATTGCCGAAATTTATCGGCAACGTTGGCAGATCGAGCTGTTCTTTAAATGGATCAAACAACATTTAAAGATCAAATCCTTCTACGGGAACTCGGCCAATGCTGTCAAAACCCAAATCTGGATCGCCATCAGCACCTGTCTCGTGATCGCGATTACCAAAAAAGAACTGACTATTTCCGAAGTTAGTTTGCATACTTTTTTACACATTTTAGAGGTAAATATGTTCGAACAAAGACCTATAAAACAAATAGTTATGGATGCCTTGCTACAAAGTCCAGCGCAGCCTGCTTCTAACCAACTGAATTTATTTGACTTTTAACCGGACGCTAGTGACATGCATTATTATTTTGCAGAATGTGAATATCACACAAAAATCCAGTGTCCTGTTTCACTGAGATGTAATCAAGAGTCTCTACAATGATTTACATGGCAAGCACGGTTATGAACAAGGGGACAGACATGCAACGGCCAATCAATGCAAATGTAATTATAAAGTCACCGGGTGAGCAGGTGGCTTTCAGGGGAAATGCCACGGCTGCCCAGGCAGAGGTGGGTGATTACATGCCAGATCTGGATACGATTGTTCAGACAGCACGCTATTTTCATGAAGCGGGTTTTCAGGTCACGCCCCGGAATAATTACCTTACTATCAGTGGCCTGCCAGGTAAATTCGAGGAGATGTTCGGCATTAATCTTTTTGGCGGCAGCGGGGTTGCCTGCATTGGAAATTTTACTATCCCCGACATGCTGGATGATGTACTGATAAGGGTTGTTTTCCCGGGAGAGTGGGCCGAGGCCTCCTGACAGGGAGTGAGATCAGGGACTTACCTGGCCATGGGGGGCTTTTGTTTGGTCAGGGGCATGGATGCAACACAGGGTGCGCCTGATGGATCAGGCGCCCCGCTTTAATAAGCAGGGTGTGGCTTTTCGTTACTGCATGAAAGAAAAACCGGATGAAAAGCCCAACATATAAAGGGGAGTCATTATGACAGCACAGGCACAGATACTCGACTTCAGTGCACCCGATGATATTAGTCCGGGTATGGCGTTGCAGGGCGTCTGGCAGGACTTTGCCAACAGCATTGCCGCGATGGGAAACGACAGCGGCTACGGTGACAATGATGAAATGTGTTCGGTTCTGAATCATAATACAGTTTTGATGCACAAATTGCTGATGTCTTCTGCAACTTACAGGAATATTGTTAACAGTAACTTCAGCAGGCTGGTTCGTACAAAACATTGGGGCTGGAGATCGATTTATGAGGATGAACTGGGTCGGGTCGGGTTGTTTTCAGTTTACCGGAATGCGCCTGTCCCCATGCACGATCACCCCGGGACACATGGCGTGTTAATGGTTATCGAAGGTGAGGTTGAGGTGGAGCGTTATACCCTGCAGGAGCAGTGCAGGAATCGAAATGAGTCCGGTATTGTCGACCTGGATTTTTGTGAACGAAAAATTATTAAACCATTCGAGATCACCTGGTTTCAGGAAAAAGAGGGTAATATCCATGGCCTCAAAAGTCTTTCTGACCAGTGTGTCATGTTGAAGATACAATTACCCCGTGGGGTCAACTGTAACCGTTCATGGTATTTCCCCACCTTCAGTACTGGTGGTGGGCAGAAGGTTATGCCGGCCCGCAGGATTATGAACCGTTTTTTGTAACGGGTAGTTTTAATTAGTCGACTTCCTCTCGATGAAGATCGGGGAAGGCGATAACAATTCGGCATTATTGCAGAAGAAGGAATAATGCCCCGTTTCCACGGCGGATGTTCAGCAGGATGCCATTGTTACTGCGTTTAAGGGCCTTCTTGAAATCCTTGAGGTTCTTGATATGCATGCGATTGACAGAGGTAATGACATCCCCCTTACGCAGGCCCGATGACCAGGCTGCCGTGTTGGGGTTGACTTCCAGTATGACAATACCTTCAACCTTGCCAAACAACGGGTGATTTTCTGTCAGTTCACCCAGAACAGCACCTTTCAGGCGTTTATGCAGGGTCTCTGCATTCTGTTTTTTGGCCTGGGGTTCACCGATAACGGCGGAAATAGACTTCTTTCTGCCATCACGGATGATTCCCAGCTCAATCTTCTGGCCGATAGGCAACAGACCAACGGTATTACGCAGGGTCGATGCATTTTTGATCGCCTTTTCGTTCAGGGAGATAATGACATCCCCTTCATGGACCCCGGCTTTTTCAGCAGATGAACCGGGTGAGACGCGGGATACCACGGCGCCTTTACTTTTCTTGATCCTGAAATTTTTGGCCAGGGCAGGGGTCAGATCCTGAATGTATACTCCCAGGTATCCACGGCGAATTTGCCCGTGCTCGATCAGCTGGGTCATGATATTTTTTGCCATATTTATCGGGATTGCAAACCCGATGCCGATATTGGCGCCACTTCTGGACAGGATGGCCGTATTGATGCCGATCAGTTCACCATGAAGATTAACCAGTGCCCCACCGGAGTTACCGGGGTTGATCGATGCATCGGTCTGGATGAAGTCCTCATAACTTTCGATGCCGAGTCCGGTACGACCCAGGGCACTGACAATGCCGGAAGTCACGGTCTGTCCCAGTCCGAAGGGATTGCCGATGGCGACAACAAAATCGCCAACTTGTAATTTATCTGAATTTGTCATGGGAACGGCAGTCAGATTTTCAGCCGGTATCTGGATGACGGCAATATCGGATTCCTTGTCGGTACCGATGACCTTGGCCGTGTATTGTTTACCGTTTCGCAAGGTCACCGTAATTTTTGCAGCCTTCGCGACGACATGGTTATTGGTGATGATATAGCCTTTATCGGCATCCACAATAACGCCGGAACCCAGGCTATGGGATTTTTGTCTGGGTTGCGATTGTTCGGGGATATTAAAAAAGTGTTTGAAAATCGGGTCATCAAGAAATGGATTTTGCTGATGTGACGCCTCTTTTATTCCTTCGGCGGCAATATTGACGACGCCCTGGATAACATTTTTCAGCATGGGTGCCAGTGATGGCAGTTCCTTGCCGTTGACTTCATTGGGGAAGTCTGCCTGTACAAGCGGGGTATAGCTGAAGGCCAGGACGATGAGCAGTCCTGTGGTGGATACGATTCTCGATAAATTCATTCTGTTGTTACCTTGTATATAATTCGACAAGTGAAAGACATTGATATTGACCATAAAATTCCCCGCTTGTTCCTGGGGATATCAAGACGGCAATGACTGGTAATACCGCCCCGCTCAAGAGGGCGGTATTATAACCCGATTTATAGTCCAGATGTCAGTACCTGGCGGGCTATCCGTACCAGCAAACTGAACGCTCAATCATTATATGGATTGAGTACCAGGGAACCTCTGAATCAATTCATGAACTCGCATCTTGCACCCGGAAAATCCAGCTTCTGTGTTGCGAATCTTCGCAACAGCTTGCTATTACGTGCGATTCGACGCCTTGAATCTGTATTTTTTGAGCACAATCTGCTTCGTCCGGAATTAATCAGCGGCTCCTTAATAAAGTTCTGACTAATTTGAGCATTATGAATATGCCCCGGCGATCCGGGCATTCGTCCAATGCAGGATGCCCGGGCCAGGTAATGTGTCAAGAGGTTCAGATCTGCAAATCTGACCATGTCGGGTCTCTTGTCTTTCAACAAGCCATAAATTTCTGGCGCGGACACGGCCTTGACCTGTCTTTTCTGTGGACCTTCACAGCCCCCTGGTGCTCTATCAAGGTGGTGTGCCAGGCGTGTGATATTTTTCCTTAACCTGTAGTACCAGTCCATAGATCACCGGTAATACCAGTAAACACAGAATCGTTGTTGTTAACATGCCTCCTATCATGGGCGCAGCAATACGCCGCATCACTTCTGAACCGGTGCCGGAACCAAACATGATCGGCAACAACCCGGCGATAACTGCGGTAGCTGTCATGGCGATGGGACGCAGACGTTCCGAAGTTCCGGTAAATACGGCCTCCATGATTTCCCTGGAATTAAGGTGCGCAATAGCCGGGCCACCCCTGTGGGGCATCGGCAGATGAACACCACCTTCAGAACCCATGGCCTCACCTGCTGCCTTGGTATGGCGACGTCTTTCCACTTCCTGGTTAATGAAGGTGAGTACCAGCACGCCTATCTCTGCGGCTACCCCGGCCAGGGCGATGAAACCCACCGCCACGGCTACCGAGATATTAAAGCCGTACCAGTATATCAACCAGATGCCACCGATCAGTGCAAAGGGAATTGATAACATCACCACCAGCGGTGCGGTGAGATTACGGAAGTTGAAATACAGCAACATGAATATCAGCAGCAATGTAAGTGGTATCACGATACGCAGTCGTTTGGCGGCACGCTCCATATACTCGAACTGCCCGGACCAGATCACATTGTAACCGGGTGGCATCTCTACCTGGGCTGCCAATACTTTTTTGGCATTTTCTACGTAGCCACCAATATCCGTGGTTTTGATGTCTACATAAATCCATGCATTCGGCCGTGCGTTCTCGCTTTTGATTACCGGTGCGCCACGCCGCAGTTTAATATCCGCCACCAGGGCCAGTGGAATCTGCGTGCCTGTGGGAGTAGGAATCAACACCCGTTTGAGCTGCTCCGGATTATCGCGCATCTCACGTGGATAGCGCAGGTTCACCGGGTAACGCTCGAGACCTTCCACTGTCTCGGTAACCCTCATGCCACCGACGGCAAACTTGATCACATCCTGCACATCACCCACGGTCAACCCGTAACGTGCCGCGGCCTCGCGGTTGATATCAAAGTCCAGGAAGTAACCGCCCACGGCCCGGTCACCGAATGCCGACAGGGTATCAGGGATGGTTTTCATGGCCCGTTCGACTTCTTCCGACAGGCGTCCCAGAACAGTAAGATCCGGGCCGCTGACCTTGATGCCAATCGGGGTCTTGATGCCGGTTGACAACATGTCGATGCGGGTCTTGATAGGCAGGGTCCAGGCATTGGCCAGCCCCGGGAATTTGATGGCGGCATCCATCTCTTTCATCAGATCCTGGGTAGTCTTTTTCGGGTTCGGCCACTCTGACCTTATTTTTAAGCGTATAATGGTCTCGATCATCGACAGGGGTGCCGAGTCGGTGGCAGATTCAGCACGGCCCGTCTTGCCAAATACCGACTCCACCTCTGGAAAGGTCTTGAGAATTTTATCGGTCTGTTGCAAGAGTTCCTTCGCCTTGGTAATGGAAATTCCCGGGAAAGATGTGGGCATGTACAATATATCGCCCTCATCAAGCGGCGGCATAAACTCGCTGCCCAGTTTTGACAGCGGATAGGCGGTCGCAACCAGCAGCACCACGGCTGCAAAAAGGGTCGTCCAACGCCAGTGCAGGGTGAATTTGAGTGCCGGGGAATGCAGAAATTTCAGAAACCGGTTCACCGGATTTTTTTCCTCTGGCATAATCTTGCCGCGGATAAAATAACCCATCATCAGTGGTACCAGGGTGATTGCCAGGATAGCGGAAGCGCCCATAGCATAGGTACTGGTAAAGGCCAGTGGTTTGAACAGGCGCCCTTCCTGGGCCTGCAAGGTAAAGATCGCCAGGTAGGAAACGGTGATGATGAGCAAGGAGAAAAACAGCGCTGGCCCTACCTCCTTGGAGGCATCCCCTACAGCCCGCCAGCGCTCTGTTGAATTGAGCGCCGAGCCTTTACTCCGGACGGCGTGCTCCAGATGTTTGTGCGCATTTTCGATCAAAACGATGGCACCATCGACCATGGCACCAATGGTGATGGCGATACCACCCAGTGACATGATGTTGGCATTGAGGCCCTGAAATTTCATGACAATAAATGCCATCAATATACCGATGGGCAAGGTAACGATGGCCACCAGCGCCGAGCGGGCATGCATTAGAAACAGGATACACACCAGGCTGACCACGATGAACTCTTCAAATAATTTTTCCGTGAGGTTGTCCACCGCCCGTTCGATCAGGTCACCACGATCATAGACAGGCACAATTTCCACACCTTTCGGCAGTCCCTTTTGCAGTTCCTTGAGTTTGGCACGTACCCCCTCGATCGTAGCCAGTGCGTTTTCACCATAACGCATGATCACGACTCCCCCGGCTACTTCGCCTTCGCCATTCAGCTCCACCAGACCGCGACGCAGTTCCGGGCCGAGTTGTACGTGGGCCACGTCCCGTAACAGGATAGGTGTCCCCTTCTTGTCCACCCCTACCGGTATGCTGTTCAAATCTTTAATGTTGCGCAGATAGCCCTTGGCACGCACCATGTATTCGGTCTCTGCCATTTCAACCAGGCGCCCGCCCACATCATTATTGGATTTCATAATGGCACGACGAACCTTGCCCAGCGGAATGCCATAAGCGGCCAGTGCATTGGGGTCAACTTCCACCTGATACTGTTTGACATAACCGCCAACCGAGGCCACCTCTGACACACCGGGCACGGTCTGCAAGGGGTAACGCAGGTACCAGTCCTGCATGGAACGCAGTTCAGCCAGATCGTGTTTCCCTGTCTTGTCTACCAGGGCATATTCATAAACCCAGCCAACACCGGTTGCATCCGGTCCTAATGCCGGTGTAACGCTGGGCGGCAGGCGACCACTGACGTAATTCAAATATTCCAGTACCCGGGAACGGGCCCAGTACATGTCCGTGCCATCCTCGAAAATGATATAGACGAATGATAGCCCGAAAAAGGAATAACCGCGCACCACTTTGGCAAAGGGAACAGCCAGCATGGCAGTAGTAAGCGGGTAGGTTATCTGGTCTTCCACGACCTGCGGTGCCTGCCCTGGAAATTCGGTGAACACGATTACCTGTACATCGGACAAATCGGGGATTGCGTCGAGCGGGGTATTTTTTACCGCCCACAGGCCGGCCGCTATAATCAGGGAGATGGCAATGAATACCTGGAATTTATTGCGCAACGAACCCTCTATGATGGGTCTAATCATGGGTCATCTCCTGTTGGGTCATCTCGTGATCCATGCTGCCCATGGCTTTTCCCTTGTTGTCCATGTTCATGTCCATTTTCTTGTCGGCTTTCATGTCCATATCCATGTTCTTGTCCGCTTTCATGTCCATATTCATGTCCATTTTCATATCCTGCTTTACCTGCCCACTCGCATTAGTGGAACCGGCATCCTGACTGGAAGCATCCAGCATCTTGGCTGTCGCTTCACGCAGCTTGGATTCGGAATCAATCAGGAACTGGGCCGAGGTAACGACTTCCTCACCCGGCTTTACACCTTTAAGGATCTGGGTCATGCCACTGGCGCTGACACCCAGTTTCACGTCACGTGGTTCAAACTTGCCCTTGCCCCGCACTACAAATATCTGTTCACGTGGGCCGGAACGAATAATCGCTTCTGAAGGCACAACAATGGCCTTTATTTGCCGGCTTGCATGGATGGTCACATCGGCGAACATGTCTGGTTTCAACAGACCTTCTTTATTATCAAACACCAGACGTGCCTTGATGGTACGTGTCTTGGCCTCGGCATAGGGGTACATATAACTTACCCGCCCGGTGAAAACACGGCCAGGCACACCGGCCAGACGCATCTCCACCTCGTCACCAACCTGCACCCACGGCAACTCGTATTCATAAACATCCACATAGACCCATACCTTGGACAGGTCTGCGATCATGTATAACTGGGTTTTAGGGGTAACATATTGACCATTCCGTACACCTACTTTCATAACAATGCCGCTAAAGGGTGAATGAATGTGCAGGCTCTTTTTGATTTTACGGGTTTTTTCCAGTTCCTTGATCTGGTGCTCCGGTACATCCAGCAGCGTTAAACGCTCACGTGATGTGCGCACCATATCTTCTGCACCCTTGCGAATATCTTTATACGGACTATCGCTGAGGGTTTCCCGGTTATTCAGGGCGAGCAGATATTCCTGCTGACCGGTGACCAGCTTGGGAGAATAAATGCTGAGCAGGATCGTGCCCTGCTTTACCTGTTCCCCGGTTTTGTCGATAAACAGTTTTTCAATCCAGCCGGCGGTTTTAGGGTTCAGGCGTGTCAGACGCTCTTCATCATAATCCACCCGCCCAATTGTCTGGATGGTGCGGGACAGTGTGCGCTGTTCGACCCGCGCTGAGCGAACACCAATGTTTTGCACCGTGACCGGGTCAATCTTTACTGTACCGGCCGGTTCATCACCTGCATCGCTGTCTGCATATACGGGGACGTAGTCCATACCCATTCCGTCTTTGGCAGGAACCGGTGAAGTAACCGACGGGTTCATGGGACTGCGGTAGAACAGCGGTTTTTTCTTCGCCGGGCCGGTGTCTGTCGCAGTGGCTGTGGTTTGTGTCGTGGTTTTAGTCCCCGACGCATACCAGTAACCGGCACCGAGGCCTAAACCGAGGGCAATAATTACTGCCAAAATAATTTGTTTACTCATAAATATTCTCCTTGCCTACAGCCGCAACCAGTTTTGCAAGGGCTTGCCAGGTTTCTGATAAAGCCTTCCAGTATTGGGTTTCATAGTTGTATAGGGTTAGTTGGGCTCTCACCAGATTCAGAAAATCCACCTTGCCAACCTGGTAGCCGGACAACATGGATGCTACGGTTTGACGGGCCTGTGGGATAATGCCGGTTTTGAACAGAACGGACTGCTCTCGAGCACGTAGAAATTCAGCATAGAATCGGGAAATTTGCTCCCCTACCCGGCTTTCAAGATCTCGCAGTGCAAATTTTTGCTGGTTAAGTTCACTGTTACGCTGATCAACCGCCTTCTTCTGCTTGCGTGCAGCATATAAGGGTACGCGTATACCCAGCATCACTGAGGCAAAATCCGCCCTGCTTCTGCCGCTCGGGGTATCCTGCCGGGAACCGTACAGGGCGCTCAGTTTAAAGTCTGGATAATAGTCCTTTTTTGCCAGTTTTAACTTCGATCTTGCCGCATTAACCTTGCTACGCTGTGCCGCGATGATCGGCCTGTTTTCACCGGCCATATCAAGCAGTTCAGATTCAGCAATGATAACCGGCATCTTTTCATCTATTTTTTGTGGCAGTATAATTGAATTCGTTACCGACCGGTCCATCAGGGCATTGAGATGAGCTTCCAACCCTCGTCGTTTGCCGTTGAGCTGGACTTCACGGTCCAGCAGCTTCGAGAGCTCGACCTGCGCCAGCAGCACGTCCTGTTGCAAGCCTTGTCCGACCTTGTACTTGGTACGTGCAATATCCACAAACTGGCGCAGCAATGCGTGGTTACGCGCAAGTATTTCCAGTGCGCGATCCAAAAAATACAGTTTCCACCAGACATTTTTTACTTTTTGCACGATCATCAGGCGGGTTTCCGTGACCTTGCTACCGGCCGCACTGGCCATATACTCCGCCGCCTTTTCCTTTAAACCCAGTTTACCGGGGTAGGGAAATGCCTGGGTGATACCCACCTGGAGTTGGGTCATGTTTTCCTGGCCAAGATCAAATGTATCGGTGGGCAGGTTCATGGCGTTCAGGTGGATCATGGGGTCTGGCAGGCTACCCACCTGGGATGGTATCTGCGCCATGGCCGTGGCCCGGGACTGGACTTCGGCAATGCCCGGATTATTTTTAGCAGCAATCTCTATAGCTGTTTCCAGCTTCAAGACACTACCTTGCAGCCCAGGCTGTGAAGCTGCATGAGTATCGCCAGCCTGGGCACTGATTGTGAGTAACAGACAGATCAGTGCGGCACTATACTGGATAGGACGAACAAGAGACATACATTATCTCCAAAGCATAAAAATGTTTTTAAATCGATACGATACCTTCGATATCGCATAATGGGGCAAGGTGATCAGTTTGAAACCGCTTACCTGTAAGTAAACACTTACCCCGTTCAGGATATTCATCAAACGGGGTGACGGGGAGGCTTTAATTCTCTGGGGAGTAACGGGTTTTTGAAGAGGGTGTCAGTTATGGATGAGGCTTGCAGTCTGTTTTGTTCCTGTTGTGTTTTTATTTCCATCGATATGGTGATCAGGGGGGTGCATTGCGTGCAGTCGGTGCAGTCACCGCCACAAGCTTGTTTGTGTTCGCAGTTTTTGTCAACTGAACGCTGCTCCTGTTGATCCGGGATAATCTGATTGTCGTCAGTTGCATAATAACTGGCGCAATCACCCGATACCATTAATAACTGCGAGGCAATTACATTGTTAAATGATGTAAATAACAATGCCAGTGAAAGCAGTAAAATTATATATTTTTGGCCGGGCTTCTGTTTCATATTGCTCATCAGTCTAGTAGTTATCCCTGCAGGTTTCAACCTGCAGGCGGGTTGTGTCCGGCTATTGCAGCTCAAGCTGATATGGACAGCAATCACCCCGTCAGAGTTCCCTTTAAACGCCGTTATTTGTTGCTCATCATCGGCACATTTGACGCCTCACTGGAAATAAACCGAGGGAATACCCGCCAACAGATTAAAATTTCTTTATTTATCCGTGGGTTACATGCAAGATATTTGACTGTAACTATTTTTTTATTGATAACATAATTATTCATGTTACTTTATCTTTCTTGTATTTCTTCATTTCTTCATCGGTGCAACACCTGTAACTATCATTGGTAAAACAAAAGGGCTATTGAATTATGTCTATAGCAACACATCACTTAAAGCTTATTATTATCCTGGCATTCTTGATACATGGTGAAATGGTTTATGCAGAAACCGGAAAGGCACCTGACCCGGGGGCCGTTATACAAGGCAAAATCCTGTACGAAAAATACTGTCTCATCTGTCACCAGAAAGATGGCGTTGGTGAAGAACAGTTGCCATGGGGGGTTCGCCTTCCGGAATTTACGCCTGCCATGCCTTTAAATGAAACATCTCATGCATGGCACCATGCCGATGAAGGTTTGGCAATAACCATACTTGAGGGTCCGCGCAGCACAAAACGTATGCCTGCTTTTAAAAATATTCTTTCCAGGGAAGAGGTGCGCAAGACCATTGCCTACATCAAGAGTTTATGGAGTCCAAGGATTATCGCCTGTCAGGGCCCCAAACATATGCGCTGCATGTGAAGATGATTTAATTCGTCCGGGAACTGTAATAATGTAACCGGTCAGGCGACATCATATGCGTGCAACCCTGGCACAATTATATTATTTCACGGCTATCCCGTTAACTTTATGAAGCGCATATCAATGTGAGGACATGGAATCGACAAACCTGATCAAGACCGTCTGCCGCAGCCGTGCGGCAGCCGAGCCGTCATGAATGGCATGTTTTGCGTGTCTTGATCAGGCTTGCCGGTTTCATGTCCGGATTGCGGGTTATCCCAAAATACACCTGCCGTTTACGTTTCAACTGCATACGTTGCTGGTTAACGGAACAGCCGTGAAATTATTTATTAATATCAAACTGACTGTGACTCTTCTCAAATACAAACTGGCGAAAGGCCTCTGCAACGGGGGAAAGCCGTTTCCCCCGACGATGAACAAGATACCAGTGCCTTAATATAGGGAATGACTGTATATTCAACACAACAAGACGCCGGGTTTCCAGTTCAAGGCTCAACGTGTGTATTGATACAATACCCAGACCTAACCCTGCCTCAACCGCTTGTTTGATGGCCTCGTTACTGGTCATTTCCATCCCTGTACTCAGATCCACTTTATGTTCGGCGAAAAATCGCTGCATGGCGATCCAGGTGCCTGACCCCTGCTCACGCACCACGAAGGTCTCCTGTTGCAGGCGATCCAGCGGGATACCTTTAACGCCAACCAGTGGATGGCCAGGTGCGGCAATAACGACAAGCGGATTTTTCATGAATTCCTCCGCCTTCAGATCACGATCTTCAGGTGGTTTACCCATAATAACCAGATCGGGCTCATTGTTTTCCAACTGCCGTAACAAGGTCTCCCGATTGGTTACATCCAGACTGAAGGTCGTTTTATCATATTGTCGCGAAAAGGCCGCCAGCAGCCGTGTAACGAAATAATTGGCGGTACTGGCCACCGATATGGTCAGCTTGCCTCTGTGTACACCTTTTAATTGCTCCAGAACCTCGCCCGCCTCGTCCAGTTGCTGCGCAATGACCCGGCTGTAATGGTACATCTCTATTCCGGCCTCGGTCAGATAAGTTTGTTTGCCCATCTGCTCAAACAGCTTCAAGCCTGCATTCCCCTCTAACTGCTTGATTTGCATGGAAACGGCCGGTTGAGTCAGGTGCAGCTCCCGGGCGGCCCGGGTGAAGCTGAGGTGCCTTGCCACCGCTTCAAACACCTTGAGTTGCCGAATTGTAATATTCATAAGTATTACCTTATGGTTTCTATCAGAAAGTTTTAGTTTTAATTATGGGTGATCCTGCGTATAGTTGCAAAACTTTCTGGCAGGGTACGTTTTATTAATACCCGCCCCGTATTTCAGGGGGTCTTGTATGGACAGACCAGACCGAATTTTTAAAATAATTTAGGAGAGCTTATATGGCTTTATTAGACCAAACAGGGCGCTATTCCGATCTGAGTTTGAACGAAGAAAACCTGCTTGCCGATGGCAACCACATTCTGGTTGCCTACACGATGGAACCTGCTGAAGGTCATGGTTATCTGGAAGCGGCAGCTCACTTTGCAGCAGAATCATCAACCGGTACCAACGTTGAAGTTTCCACTACGGATGATTTCACCAAGGGTGTTGATGCTCTGGTTTACGAGATCGACGAAGCCAAAGGCATCATGAAGATTGCTTACCCGAACGAACTGTTTGACCGTAACATCATTGATGGTCGTGCCATGATCGTTTCATTCCTGACGCTTGCCATCGGTAACAACCAGGGTATGGGCGACATCAAAAACTCTCAAATGAAGGATTTTTATGTTCCGCCTAAAATGTTGCAATTGTTTGATGGCCCTTCAATGGATATCTCTGATCTGTGGCGTATTCTGGGTCGCCCGATTGAAAACGGTGGTTACATTGCAGGTACTATCATCAAACCTAAACTGGGCCTGCGTCCCGAGCCCTTTGCTGATGCAGCCTACCAGTTCTGGCTGGGCGGTGATTTCATTAAAAATGACGAGCCCCAGGGTAATCAGGTTTTCTGTCCAACCAAAAAAGTGCTTCCTTTGGTTGCTGATGCCATGGCACGTGCACAGGATGAAACCGGTGAAGCCAAACTGTTTTCCATGAACATTACTGCTGATGACTACCACGAAATGTGTGCCCGTGCCGACTATGCACTGGAAACCTTTGCTGAAAATGCGACTCACGTTGCCTTCCTGGTTGATGGTTATGTCGGTGGTCCCGGCATGGTGACGACTGCACGTCGTCAATATCCTGGTCAGTACCTGCATTATCATCGTGCAGGACACGGTGCGGTGACTTCCCCCTCTTCCAAACGTGGCTACACGGCTTACATCCTGGCTAAAATGTCACGCCTGATAGGTGCTTCCGGTATACACGTAGGCACCATGGGTTATGGCAAAATGGAAGGTGCCCATGACGACAAGATCATTGCGTACATGATTGAACGTGATGAGTGTCAGGGACCATTTTTCTATCAGAAATGGTATGGCATGAAACCAACCACTCCAATTATCTCTGGTGGCATGAATGCACTGCGTCTGCCCGGCTTCTTCGAAAATCTGGGCCATGGTAACGTTATCAACACCGCTGGTGGTGGCGCTTATGGTCACATCGATTCCCCGGCGGCGGGTGCAAAATCGCTGCATCAGGCATACGATTGCTGGAAGCAAGGCGCCGATCCAATCGAATATGCGAAAGAGCATCATGAGTTTGCCCGCGCATTCGAATCATTCGAGCATGACGCCGATGCAATCTTCCCGGGCTGGAGAGACAAACTGGGCGTTCATAAATAAGCATTGTGAAGGATGTCACACCGCTGCTGCACAATCATGCGCCAGTGGCAGTCCGGTCATCCTGACCATAATAAAGGCCCTCACCACTTCGGTGGGGGTTTATTTATTGCACATGCTTGCATATATAAAGTCAGCTCAAAAAAGCCGGCTTACTTATTAACTTTAATGAATCCGGGCTAAAACACGGTATTAAATGTATAACCAACAGAAACGCATCCATGTCCTCTGTTGTAAAATTTTTTTCTAAGGGTATTTAAAATGACTAATGTAGATATTGAACAATACAAAATAGAAAAAGAACCCTATTACGAACAACTGGGCAATGAAGTCGCTTTATACGAAGCTGCCTACGATGCGCGTTTACCGGTAATGATTAAAGGCCCAACTGGCTGTGGTAAGTCACGTTTTATCGAGTACATGGCGTGGAAGCTGAAAAAGCCCCTGATTACTGTTGCCTGCAATGAAGATATGACTGCATCAGATCTGATTGGTCGCTACCTGCTGGATGCCAACGGTACACGCTGGCTGGATGGCCCGTTAACAACAGCGGCAAGAATGGGTGCGATATGTTATCTGGATGAAATCGTTGAAGCCAGACAGGATACGACGGTAGTAATCCACCCTCTGACAGATCACCGTCGCCAGTTACCTTTAGATAAAAAAGGTGAATTGATTGATGCACATACTGATTTCCAACTGGTGATTTCCTATAATCCGGGCTATCAAAGCCTGATGAAAGATCTTAAACAATCCACCAAGCAACGCTTTACAGCTATGGACTTTGAATATCCATCCGCCGGGATTGAGGCCAGTATTATTGAAAAGGAGACAGGTGTCGATGCGGAAACGGCGGCCAGACTGGTCAAAGTTGGTGCGGCGGCACGCAATCTCAAAGGTCATGGCCTGGATGAAGGCATCTCCACTCGACTGTTAACGTATGCCGCCACGCTAATGAATAAAGGCATTGCGCCCGTTGATGCCTGCCGCATGGCGCTGGTTCGCCCGATTACCGATGATATGGATATTCGCAGCACTTTAGATCATGCCATCGATACAATTTTTTCATGACAATGAATCACCCCTCTTCAAACAGAGAGGTATCAAAGCCACTCATGCGGTTTTTTCTCCGTGACCTCTGTGGTAATTATGAATACTGAAGAACTACAATCCTATCGCGACAGCTTGAAGTGTAGCTTCAAGGATCTTGATGCGGTCTTTGAAGACTGCATGTCGGGTGCTTTGGCTGTACTCTCGAATGATGGAATCAAGGATTATCTGAAGGGCGCGTCACTAATCTGCATGATCGGCCGTGGCTTTGAGCCGGTACTGGTTTATCTGGAAGAAATGCCCCAGGTTGCCAAACAGCTGGGCGAATCCACCTTGCTTCTTGTTTCACAAACAGTCTGGGACATGTCACGCAGTCCTAATGGAAAGGCAATCCCGCCCTTTTTAAATACCATTGCAGAGGCGGCACGCAGACTGGGCAGTGAAAAACAACTGCATCACTATATCGAAATTATAACAGACATGATGGACCGTACTACCGGTTCCGTCCACGGTTTTCATACCAGTATTCCCAGCCCTGGTTTGCCCGACCTGCTAAACCATATGCCGTACCTGCTTAGTGAGTTATCTCTGGAAGGGCTCAAAAACTGGATAGACTACGGTATTAATAACTATGGCAATAATCCTGACCGACAAAAGGATTATTTCTGTCTTCAGTCGGCCGATAGTAAGGCAATACTCAGTCGTGAACGCCATGGCACATTGTTTATCGATAATGAACGTAAACTTGACCTGTATTTAAAGGCCCTGTGGAAACAAAAATCGTATCTGATCCCCTACTCCCTTGGTTTTGACCAACTGCGAAAACCCATACCCTATTATGATCATCTTGGTATCAGGGTGCCGGATGTTTTTGATGACAAGGGAACAATTGAAGGTATCGACCGTTACCGCGCGGTACTGGCTCATATCGCAGCACACCAGCGCTGGACCACGGCCATCATTGCGGATAACTTCAGCCCTTTTCAACGCATCGCCATCGAAACACTGGAAGACTCACGTGTTGAATACCTGGCCATACAACAATACCCGGGGCTCAGAAGACTGTTTTTGGCTCTACACCCGGCCCCTGCTGAAGATGCCTGTGATCCTGAGAAAGAATCCTGCATTCGGCATCGACTGATAATGCTGTCTTATGGAATTCTTGATCCCGATCATCATTATGCAAACACCGACCTGCTCGATTGCATAAAACAATTCCACGACCTTATGCAACAGGGTAAAACCACAACAAAAGACGTTGTCCAGATAGCTATCTCCTATATCGCAAAAACACGTCGCCAGTCTGATCAATCACCCAATGTTCACTTTAAGGATACCGAGGTGGAATACCGGGATGATAACCGGCACATGTGGGTATTTATTGAAGAAGGTGATGAAGAGGAGGCGTTTGAAGATAAACGCGAAGCCAGGCCGAAAGAAAGTGAGTTTGATGGCCTGCCACCACGTCATTACAAGGAATGGGATTATAATACAAAAACCTACCGGCCTGACTGGGTAAGCCTGTATGAAACCCTGCACCCTTCAGGAAATGCGGCGGATATCGACAAACTGCTGGATAAACATGCAGGCCTTGCCAAACAACTCAAACATGTCCTGGACTTGCTCAAACCCCAGCAATATGTACGCATTCGCTACCAGGAGGAAGGAAGCGAACTGGACCTGGACGTGGCCATCAGATCACTCATTGACTTCAAGGGCGGTGCCCAGCCTGACCCCAGAATTAATATGAGCCACCGGCATGACGGCCGCGACATCGCAGTCATGTTATTACTGGACTTGTCGGCGTCACTGGCCGACACACCTGATGGTTGTGAGCAAACCATCCTGGAACTCAGTCAGGAGGCCGTTGCATTGCTGGGTTGGGCCATTGAACACCTGGGTGATAAATTTGCCATTGCCGGTTTTTCATCAAACACCCGCCATGAAGTACGCTATCAACATATAAAGGGCTACAGTGAACATTGGAATGATGATGTAAAGGCACGTCTGGCTGCAATGGAGGCCGGATATTCAACCCGCATGGGTGCAGCACTCAGGCATGCCGCTCATTATCTGGGCGCCCAGAAAGTTGAGAAAAAATTATTACTGGTACTCACCGATGGTGAGCCTTCTGATATAGATGTTACCGACCAGCGTCTGTTGATTGAAGATGCACACAAGGCCGTGCAGGAACTCGATCAGGATGGCATTTATACCTACTGTATTAACCTGGATGCCAATGTGCGCCCGGGTGAGGATGACTATGTCATGGATATTTTTGGCAACCAGTACACGATTATTGACAAGATTGAGCGATTACCTGAAAAGCTGCCCAAACTGTTTATGGCGCTGACGGGTTAAAAACCAGGGGGTCCCCGTTTACCCCTCATCACTTACTTTTCTTACCAGTGAATACCTGACAAGAAAATAAATGGCCCCACCTGCAAGCCCGGTATAGATACACCATTGATGTATATCATAGGTTGAAACCTGATGCAGGAGTCCATTGTATTTCGTAAAAGGATAAAACGGTTCCATATCTCCATGCATCAAACCATCCAGAATGACATGACTGTATGCACCTGTGAATGAACTCAACACAGCCACCCACAGCTTGATCCTGTCTGGAATATCCAGTAATGCCCGCTGTCTTCTGCCAAGGTTATGACACATATTGGAAACAAACCATTCAGATAGCCACTTTCCTGTGAAGGCTGCAATGAACGCGATCAAGGTAGCCCCGAGAAAGGTATGCGTAAAACCATGTATTGGTCTGATCCCCGTCATCAAGGCGATCAGTGGCTGGATATCCATCAATATCTGCGACCAGCCAAACACCATCAGGCTGAAGCTGCCCCGCAGCAAGGACTTGATGAGGATGCCTGGGCCCATATGGAAAACGGTGAATGGCATAACATCTCCTTTTATTATCCGCAAAACAGGATAATATGACTCAAACGGCTTAAAAACCCTGAACCATACCCGGCTTACACATTTATCATATTAACTTAATCCTGATATGTCGGCCTTTTGTATAATTACTTTATAGAATGAATCACTGTCCAATTAAACTATAACAAATATAGTTGAACCGTAGACAACAAGTCGGTTTTGAACTAAACAGAGCATTACGGACATGAAACCGGCATAGCCAAATCAAGACACGCAAAAGATGCCATCCATGGCCGCTCGGCCGCCGCATCCCTGCGGCAGACGGTC